>Ga0307512_10003186_pt1 | contig 19460 bp, 9 predicted proteins | sample 14_EM_MG_FD_200267 | JGI IMG/M metagenome (GOLD analysis project Ga0307512, IMG submission 200267) | Populus trichocarpa ectomycorrhiza microbial communities from riparian zone in the Pacific Northwest, United States - 14_EM | ecosystem: Host-associated > Plants > Roots > Unclassified | place... | reverse complement strand
ATGCTAGGAGCAACAACTGTAGCAGGGGCGCAGGAGGACTCGAAGCTGATGCCGGGAGCAATGATGGTAGCGGAGGGGGGACCCGGGACGTAGTGGGAATCGAAGCTGGCACCAGGAGCAACAGAGGTAACAGGGGCGGGGCCTGGGGCGTAGGGGGAGTCAAAGCTGATGTTAGGAGCAATAACGGTCGTGAGGACGGGGCCCGGGGCGCAGGGGAAGTCAAAGCTGGCACCAGGAGCAATAGCGGTAACAGGGACAGGGCCCGCGGCGCAGGGTGAGTCGAAGCTGATGCCGGGAGCAACAACGGCAGCGAGGGCGGGAGGAGCCACAGGTTTCGAACCCTCGGCCTGGCTGCCAACAATCTCACTGGTTTCCCCAGCGACGGCCTGAAGCTGGCCGGAGACGGTCCCGGCCACAACCGGAGTAGGTTCGGAGCAGATCCCCGCTACAGCCAGAGCGCAACCGGCAGCAGTGTTGAACCGATTCTCAACCTCGACACCAGCCACGACGGGCTCAGCGACGTTGACTGCCACCTGAGGGCCGGGAACGGCGACGGGGATCTGGATGTACTGCGTCTCGGTAGGGCCGGGGATGGGGATGCTGACAATCTCGACGGGACCGCCCATGGGGCAAGGGACCTCGATGTACCGGACGGGGCCCTGTGGACCAGGCACCTCGAAGGGAATGGGGACGGTACGGTTGACAACCGGGCCGGCGACGGAAACCTCAAAATCGACGTACTCAACGGCGCCCTTGACGGGAACCGGGACGTGGACGGTCTCGACGGGGCCGGGGACAGGAACGGGAACCTGGATGATCCCGGCGGTTCCGGCGGCACAAGGGACGGCGACCTCAACGTATTCGATCTGGGCCGGGCCCGGAATGGGAATCCCAACGGTCAAGATCTCGGTCTTCACTTGAGCCGGAAGAGTGACGACGGCTCCGTGCTCGGTGACGACCTGGGCAGCCTGAGTGATCTCCTGCGTAATCGTGTGGACGATGGCAGTAGGGACCTCGATGGTCTGGATGACGGGATAGGCAGCACCTTCCAAGGTGGCGGTGCAGATCTGGGCGGCAACTTCGACTGTCTCTGTTAGGTACTTGACAGAGGGGGCAGCGCCGGCAACCGTCACGGTATTCTCGTAGACAACTTCCTTGGTGATGTAGACATTGTTGTTGCGCTCAACAGTGACGGGCACAGCGAATTCAACAGGCTCGACCACGGTAACGACATTACCGGCAACCTCGCGGACGACCTCGACCTCCCTGGTGACATAGACCTCGGTAACTTGTTCGACGGGGACAGGTATCTCGACACGCTCAACAGCGGTGCGATAGACCGCGACTTCGACGCCCGGAAGCTGGATTTCGCGAGTGATGGGGACTTCGGTAGTGATGGTGACGAAAACCTGCTGGATCTGGGTGACGGGAACTTCGACGGTCTCGGCAGCGCCAGAACCTTGAACAACCTCGGTGACAGTAGAACGCTCGTACTCGACGCGAGTGACGGGCACCTCGACTACCTCTCCAGAGATAGTTCTCTCCTCCGTGACAGTGTAGGTGACGGGGAACTTCTCGGAGACGTAGATCTCGTCGACTTGAGTAACGGTAGCGCCCTGGTACTCGGTGTGGGTGACCGGGACCTCGACGTTCTGGGGGATATAGATCTCCTCCACCCTAGTGACGGTCACTTCGACCACCTCTCCAGAGACAGTTCTCTCTTCCGTGACAGTGTAGGTGACGGGGAACTTCTCGGAGACGTAGATCTCGTCAACCTGGGTAACAGTGGCGGCCTGGTACTCAGTGTGGGTGACCGGAACCTCGACGTTCTGGGAGATATAGATGTCCTCCACCCTAGTGACGGTCACTTCGACCACCTCTCCAGAGACAGTTTTCTCTTCCGTGACAGTGTAGGTGACGGGGACCTTCTCGGAGACGTAGACCTCGTCAACCTGGGTAACAACAGCGCCTTGGTACTCTGTGCGGGTGACCAGGACCTCGACATTCTGAGGGATATAGATCTCCTCCACCCTGGTGACGGGCACCTCGACTACCTCTCCAGAGACAGTTCTCTCTTCCGTGACAGTGTAGGTGACGGGGACCTTCTCGGAGACGTAGATCTTGTCGACCTGGGTAACAGTGGCGGCCTCGTACTCAGTGTGGGTGACCGGAACCTCGACGTTCTTGGGGATATAGATCTCCTCCACCCTGGTGACGGGCACTTCGACTACCTCTCCAGAGACAGTTCTCTCCTCCGTGACAGTGTAGGTGACGGGAACTTTCTCGGAGACGTAGATTTCGTCAACCTGGGTAACAGTGGCGGCCTGGTACTCAGTGTGGGTGACCGGAACCTCGACGTTCTGGGGGATATAGATCTCCTCCACCTTGGTGACGGGCACCTCGACTACCTCTCCAGAGACAGTTCTCTCCTCCGTGACAGTGTAGGTGACGGGGACCTTCTCGGAGACGTAGATCTTGTCGACCTGGGTAATAGTGGCGGCCTGGTACTCAGTGTGGGTGACCGGAACCTCGACAGTCTGGGAGATATAGATCTCCTCCACCCTGGTGACGGGCATTTCGATCACCTCTCCAGATACAATTCTCTCCTCCGTGACAGTGTAGGTGACGGGAACCTTCTCGGAGATGAAGACCTCGTAGGTTTCGGTCTTGGTGACGGGGATCTCGACTCTCTCGGAGACGTAGATCTCCTCAACACGGGTCACGGGGATTTCCACCTCCGTAGAGAGGTAGACCTCTTCCACGACAGTGACAGGGACTCGGACGGCCGCACCGGAGACGAGTACCTCATTAGTGATGGTGTGGGTAATGGGGACCTTTTCGGTGATGGTCTTCACGACCTCGACGACCTGAGTGACAGGAAACTCAACCCTCTCCGAGAAGTACTCCTTTTCGACAACGGTCGCACCAGGGAGCCGCTCAGTCACGGTCTCGCCGGGGAGCTGGACGGTGTGGTAGTACTCTTCGACCACCGTCTGGGTGGGATGCACAATCTCGTGGATGACGGTCTCGCCGGGGAGCTGGACAGTGTGGTAGTACTCCTCGACCACCGTCTGGGTGGGATGCACAATCTCGTGGATGACGGTCTCGCCGGGGAGCTGGATGGTGTGGTACTTGAGAATTTGTTCGACGACAGTCTCTCCGGGAAGCTGGACCACCTTCTCGCGCTCGACGACGACGGTCTCACCGGGCAGGTGGATCTCTTCAACGATGGTCTCTCCGGGAATGTGGATACGCTCATAAATGGTCTCCGCAGGGTAGATGACCTGCTCCTGCTGAGTGATCGTCTGGGTGACCGGAACCTCGATGACGTGGGTCTCGCCGGCCACGACCTCGGTGTGCAGCACCGTGTTGGTAACGGTGACGGGAACCGCAACGGTCTCGGCACCGGCATTTATCAGGAAGAACTTCTTCTCCTCGAAGTTGAAGTGGTTCTCGGCGAACTGCTGCTCGTTGAACTCCTTGAACTCCTTGACCTCGGTGAACTCATTGAAGTTCTGATTGGCGTTCTGGTTCGCAGCGTTGTTGGGATTGATATTCGCGTTCTCGTTGGCGGCGGCGACTTGGTTCTGATTCTCGTTGGCGTTGTTGATGTCGTTGGCGTTATTGATGACGATGTCTGGGAACACCATGTCGACATTTCCCATGGGCATGACACCGCCGGGGAAAAACAGAGCATTGGCAGCGGCCGCACCAGTGGCCTGGCTCATGTGCACACGGGTGGCACCGGACTCGATCACGGTATGAGCCACAATAGTCTCAACACCGCCCTTGCCAGCAGGCCCGACGGCATTCTCGCCTTGCTGGACGTTGATCACCTTGTTGCTGTTTTTGTCGTGGGCGAACTCAGCATTGACCGAGGGAGTAGCCTTCTGCCTGATCTGCTCCTTGATGCCGACGGTCTTGGACGGCTCCGCCGTGGAGGCGTTCTTGGCGGCCGTTCCCGTCTCGAAGAGATTTCCGCCCTTATTCGCCTCCTTCTTTTTCTCGGCCTCCTTCTTGGGTAGAGGGCGCGGTGGAGGAGGCAGAGGCTCGAAAGGCTTGGGCTCGCCAAATCCAGGAGGTGGTAAGGGAAAGTCTTCAAAGAAATCGGGGTGCATGGGAGGGGGACCGTAGAAATCAGACGGAGGAGGACCGTAGAAATCAGGCGGAGGAGGACCGTAGAAATCAGGCGGGGGAGAACCACAAAAATTGTGGGGAGGAGGGCCGTAGAAGTCGTGCGGGGGAGGAGGAGGCAGGAACCCCAACATGGGCGGAGGCGGCGGAGGAAGAAGGATGGGCTTCCCATTTGGTGCACGCTCGTCCTTCTTCTGAACCTCGACGTTGACATCTTCCGTGTCAATGATGATCTGGCGATTGCTGTCCGGCATAACAGCCTTCGATACACCCTCCTGAGGAAACGTCAGCGCTGTGTCATGAATGTGGGTATGAATGCGAGGGAATCACCTTTGGACGCTTGGGGTCTTTGACGGCCGCAGCCGGAGGCGGTATCACTGAGAGATCCTCCTTGCCCACCTCCTTGCCGTTTCCCATGGCAGGCGAAGGCGGGGGAGGAGGGGGAGGAGGAGGAGCCGACTCGAAGCCAGGAGCGAGCGGCATGCCGTACATGAATGGCTCCGGACCACCGAAGGGCATCGCAGGCTCATAGTAGCCAGGGCCGACCATAGCTTGAGGTCGGGCTTCAGGCTTAGGCATGGCGGCGACCGCCATTGCCAGACCCACCAAAGCCCCAAATGTCAACTTCATAGTGGAGGTGATTCGAAGCTGATCGTCGCCACCGTGATATTACGTTTAGAGGGAATAAAGAAAAGGGAATTAAGAGTGCGTGTAAAGAGCAGGAGATGTGGTGATGGTGAAGAGGATGGGAGAGCAACAGCATGGGGACATGCGGAGGTTTTTGTATCCGCAGGCTCCTAGCAGCTCGAACGCCGTGAAGACTGTAATGCCACAGTACAAACACTGATTTCGTAGAGTGAAACTCACGGAGTGTTTACGCTTTCCTCCCCACTCTCCCCATTCCACGGCTTCACGATGGGCACCGTCGGCCCGTGACAGCAAGGGGTGAGTATGAGCCAACCCGAGCAAAGGCTCGTGAGGACTTGACTTCGAGGGGTCAGGCGCAGATGGAAACAACTTCGCGGCCCAGGCTCCAGCAAGTAGATTCACCCTCCGCCAACCCCGTGTGGCCAACTGGAAACAGGAACCCTCCTGGCTATTCCTCGTCGCAATGGCAAAACCCGTATCCTTTGTGGACCCGGTGTGCCCGCTATCCGCACGGCGCATGGAAGGTTGCTGCCAACCCACGGAGATTCTGAATCGATGATACCATTCCCTCCTGATGCTCGGAGTCCAGCTGCCCCAGTCAGCCCAATCGACCAGAGATGCCCAGAGCTCGAGGTGGTGCTCTGGCCTGCCCGCCTGGAGGCCGTCCAGCTCAGCTCACAGCGTTCCGGGCCCATACGAGCTCGGGCCTCAGGAGCTCGGCCCTCATGCTCACTGTTAACGACACGCCAAACCGCGGCTTCCGAGAAATGTGGAACCTCCGTGGCGAACTTCGAAGCGCCGCCGTGGTGCCCAGCTAGCAGAGGGCCAGAAAGCGAACCCACGGTGTTCGGTTGGCCTGGGCCGCGGATCCACCCCCTTCCTCGGACGCGTATGCTCGCCATCTGCCGTGCCGCAAGCGCAAAGCCAATCGAGACTGCGTTTAGCTCGCGATAGCACGCCGGATGGCGTTCCCAGAGCCGATGGAAGAAGGCGAGAGCCGGCCGCAGCGCCCGCAGAGCCGGTCCCACATGCTCTCCTGCTCGTCACAGATCTGATAGTGCCGCTTTCGGACGAAAGCCAACCCCACCGAAGCGCCGGGCTGCTAGACACAGAACCCTATCGCCCGTAGGTGGCCTCAACCCAGTGCTTCCGAAGCGTCCTCCCCCACACGGCCCAGCCTTCCCAGGTGAAGACAGAAGTCCGCCCCCTTAACCTTCACATGGGAGTGCCTTCGAAACGCACAGCGGAATACGGCACAAGCTCTAGGTTCTCGTTTCCTGCCGTGGAATGCGGCACACGCTCTAGGTTCTCGTTTCCTTCCGTAGAATTCAAGGCTCTCGTTTCCTGCGGCGGGATACCATCGTGAACACGGCGGCTCGCAGAGTTCGTATGGTGTGTTCGCTGCGAAACCAGACCGTCGGGACACGAAACGCTTCCGTCGTTTTTTGCCGACGTCTGGATGTGTATAAAAGCTTAACCCGACGATATGCAAATCGTCGGGGGTTGCCTCACCAAGCGGTCCACTGCCGCCGCCCAGACCGGTGGAGTGATCACTGACGATGATTGGGTTGAGTAGCTCTTCGAAGACGGCTCTCCAACCTGTCTCATCGAGACTCGAGCCCCGCCAACCCCCCAGAGGCCGAGGCAAACCCAAAAGGGGAGCCCGGTGGCATCTGCCCTCGGCGGCATCTTGCCATAAAATCCAAACTCACATCCGCTCACATCCCAAGCTGAAATATATCGAATACTATCTGACGGTGAGCAGCTCGTTTTGTTTGATTGCGTGGTATTTATCTAGGCCATGGCAATATACACGCTGGTCCAGCTCCCACCCACTATCCGACCCCGACCTCGATCAGTCTGCAGGCAGCTCGTTGTGGTTCTCCCTGCCCTCCGCCCTGTTTAAAGAGCGCACTGGGAAAAAGAGCGCACTAAGGGAACAACAAATGAGAGGACACACGAAATCACCCCTTTGGAACCTCTTCTGCAGAAGCCAGGAAGGAGGGAATGGAGAAGAACTGTAATTACTCCTCCATTTCGGGCCCCCAGTTCCTCTACCTCCTGCCCCCTCCACTCTCTTCCCGCTCTCTGGCTTCCCACTCCGATGCCTCGCTCGATATTTGACGGTAGGTCACGGCTGATGATGATGATGATGATGATTCATTAATCGTGTGCGACCCTATTGGATCATGACGATATTATATACAGTCCTTTTTCCTGTTCGCCGTCCGCTGCGCCCTCGAGCAGTCCGCCAGCGGCTCGCGGCGACTCCCCCCTGCCCCCGACCGGCCTGTCCCCCGAAGAGAAAGAGAAAGAAAGGTAGGTCACGTCTAGATATCGGGTGACATGGCTCGTAAAGGCTCACCGAGTGATCGCGAGTGGTTAATCGCTGGCTCGACGGTTTAAAGGGACATTCCGTGCATTCCACCCACTGGTTCCAGACCATTGATTACATACTTTGTACCTAGCGATAGGACAGAAACGCCCGGTCGCCAAGACCGCAGCGTTCCCCACGTTCGCCTTAGTACAGGGCGAGCACGTCATGCACAGCCAATCAGCGCTTTCTGTTGCAAATAAACAGCTGCAAGGACCTCTGGGAGAAAGGGACCATGTACATATCTACATACAAAAAGAAAAAAAAAAGAAAAAAAAATACCAGCCGGTAGTTTCTTCTGAGAAATCTCCAGTGCTCGTCGTGAAAAAAAAAAAAGTTGCAGCTATTGCGGTGGCGTTATGAGCCAACTCGACAGCCTGCTGGCTGTAATTACGCCTTTGGTGCAGAAAAAAAAATAGAACAGAATTTCCGCGTGATGTCGTGATTACCGTGAACACTCAATAACCCCCCGGGGCTCCCCCACTTCGGCTGCCATTCCTTCCATGCCGCTTATTGACCTAGACATCGCAAAAGCCGTCTCCCCGTTGCACGGCACCTCCGCTCTCGTTCCCATATCCTCCCTCCCGTTCCTACACATCCCTCCGTCCTCGCCTGAACCTCCACGTTGCTGCCAGGAAACCCACACGCAATGGCGGCAGCTACACTCTCTTTGAAGACCCCCGAGGAGGCCGGTATGTGTTGAAGCCTTTCCGGGGAAACCGTATTCAAGTTGAGATCGCGATTCGGGCCACCGACTGACCTATTATTAGTTGCACGGATTGCGTACCTGTCCAGTGATGTGGTCATTTCAGTACAACCGTCGTTGAGCACAGCCTCGGCATACTCGGCTAAACTTGAGGAATTGGCGGCAAACAATACCAGGGGCGCGCTCTTGCACCAGACACCAGAGGTATGGCATGGCGGATTGTCGCGGTGGTCTGCGGTGTCTGATTGCGGAATGAACAGGTGCAAGTCGTTCGCCAGAATGCCGACCCATTACTCTCCGTTCATCAGCCTGCACGATCGGGGAAGCTCGTCTCCGTCACTACCACATCCACCACCCTGATTTCGTCAATACCACACCTCTACAAGCTCATCAATTACCCGATCGTCATCCATGTATCGATGCAGCCGGCCGAGTACCCCGATTACTCTGAGATCACCTCCATCCGGCAGACCGGATTGATCCTTCTGCAGTCCGGGTCGACGCAGGAGGCACAGGACATGGCCGTGGCTGCTCACGCCCTGGCGCTCAAGTCCGGGAAGGCTGTGGTCCACTTTTTTACTGCGAGTGAACGGAGCGAGGTGGCGGTTGAGGATTCGGCGTTATTGGGGCGCGCGCTGGATCGTGCCGTTGTGGACGGTGTCCGTTCGAAGACAGTAGACTCGGTGAACCTGTACGCCGACGACGGTGTGCGGGCACAGACTCTTCAGGTTGGTGACTCGGTGCTGGCTATCCCGTCGAGTGGACTGGCTACTCCCATCGGAGAGCTAGTTTCCCTTGGTGGAAGCAGTGCGCCCAGCACTACCGGGAACAGCACACATGCCTCAGTTACCTCCGCTAGCTCGATCGATGTCCCGGTCACCTCGCGCGATGTCACCTCCGACGACATCTTCAACCACATCAACATCATCTTCGCCGTGATCAAGCAGGTCACCGGCCGCTCATACAGCGTATTTGAGTACACGGGTCCTCTGCACGCTGACCTTGCTCTCTTTGTGTTCGGTTCCACCACCTCTCTTTTCCGCGACGTCTTGGAGAAGGCCGGCTCGGGAGAGTACGACAAAGTCGGAATCATCTCGGCCCGTCTTTACCGGCCATGGTTCGGTGCCCAGCTGCCTTACGTCCTCCCCAAAGCCGTCACCAAGATAGCTGTTCTAGAGCAGATTCACAGACAGACCACCAAGTGGGGCCCATTATTTTTGGACCTCCTCACGTGTCTCCGCACCGGTCCTAGCGTCCAGGGTGCCCCCTCGGTCGTTGCCCACAAGCTTGGCTACATCAATGCAGAGACCGTTGCCCAGGCACTGCACAGTGTCGTGCAGAACCTCCGGTCAGAAACCCCCGTCCAGAACCTGTCGGTGGGGCTAGAGAATGGGCCCGACGCCGCCGCCGCGAAAGTTGAGCAGCCTGGCGTCGAGTCCGCATACATGAAGATTCTTGACCAGCTTTTCGGTCAGAGACTGCACGTTGCCAACTCCCTTGACCGACCTAACGCTGGCATCTCCGCCACCGTCGCCGCCTCTCCCGAGTACGGATACGGTTCGCTTCTGGCAAGGACTGAGCAGCGCAAGGCGTTGGTTGACAAAGTGGAAAGATTGACCAAGTCCAGCAGCTTTGTCGCACCTTCCTCTGCCGAGATCCTGTCGAAATGGTTGTTGGCTGCCGACGATGTGACCAAGAGCGCTGAAATCTCCGATGAACTCGTTCAGCAGCTCGAGAAGGACTATTCCGCCGCTGCAAAGGGTCTGCTCGAACACAAGAGCCTCTTCCGAAAGGAGTCTCCCTGGTTGATTGGATCCGATGCTTGGGCCTACGATCTCGGTAACTCTGGTGTCCACCACGTTATCGCATCGGGCAAGAACATTAACATGCTCGTCATTGACTCCACCCCTTACTCCCAGCGCGCTGCTGCTGATGCTTCCCGACGGAAGAAGGACATCGGTCTGTACGCTATGAACTTCGGCAATGCCTACGTTGCCTCAGTTGCCGTTTACAGCTCGTACACCGGTGTGCTGCACTCCATGATGGAGGCCGACAAGTTCGATGGCCCGTCGGTGGTGTTGGCTTATCTTCCCTACGATAAGGAAAATGACTCTGCTCTGACTGTTATGCGCGAGACTAAGAAGGCCGTTGATATTGGATACTGGCCCCTGTACCGCTACGATCCGTTTGGCGATGAGAAGGGCGGACAGAACTTCGTTCTGGAGTCGGAGAGGATCAAGAAGGAGCTCAAGGACTTCCTCGACCGCGAGAACCATCTCACTCAGCTAGTCAAGCGCAGCCCAACTCTTGCGAAGAGCATCTCCCAGTCCTACGGAAAGGAGGTTCGCCACCAGCAGAAGCGCAATGCGAAGGACGCCTTCGCCAAGCTTCTTGACGGTCTCTCTGGATCCCCGCTCACCATTCTCTACGCTTCCGATGGAGGTAACGCCGAGAACCTCTCGAAGAGGCTGGAGCGCCGTGGTAAGGCTCGTGGTCTCAAGACCTTCGCTATGGCTATGGAGGACTACCCTATCGAGGATCTGAACAATGAGGAGAACATCGTCTTTGTCACGGCTACAGCTGGACAGGGGGAGTTTCCCATGAACGGGCGCAGTCTGTGGGAGGCCGTGAAGGGATCTACCGACTTGGACCTCGTCACAGTCAATTACTCTGTCTTCGGTCTGGGAGACTCACACTACTGGCCTCGCAAGCAGGATAAGATCTACTACAACAAACCTGCGAAGGATCTCGACAGGCGGCTGCAGGAGATCGGTGGAAAGGTTTTGGTGGAGTGCGGCCTTGGAGACGACCAGGATCCCGACGGATACCAGACTGGATATTCCGAGTGGGAGGCGAAGCTCTGGCGTGCGCTTGGTGTCGACAATGTTGAGGGTCTCGCCGATGAACCTCCTCCAATTACCAACGAGGACATCAAGATCGCGTCCAACTTCCTTCGTGGTACCATTGAGGAAGGACTTGCGGATATGTCCACCATGGCTATCTCTGCCAGTGACCAGCAGCTCACCAAGTTCCACGGCACTTATATGCAGGACGACCGTGACCTGCGCGACGAGCGTAAATCCCAGGGTCTGGAGCCTGCATACTCGTTCATGATCCGTTGCCGCCTCCCCGGTGGAGTGTCAACTCCTACACAGTGGATTCAGATGGACAACATTGCCAACTCCTTCGGAAATCACACCATGAAGTTGACTACCCGTCAGACCTTCCAGTTTCATGGTGTCATCAAGACTAACCTCAAGAACTCCATGCGTGCCATCAATCAAGCACTGATGACCACCATTGCTGCCTGCGGTGATGTCAGCCGTAACGTCATGTGCAGCTCTCTCCCCACTCAAGCCGCCTTCCATGCTGAGGTCCATGCCGTCGCAATCACCATCAGCGACCACCTTCTTCCAAGCACCACCGCCTATCACGAGATCTGGCTCATGGACGAGAAGGACAAGAAGGTGCAGGTTGCCGGTGACGCCGTTGTCGACCACGAGCCACTCTACGGCCCCACCTACCTCCCTCGGAAGTTCAAGATCACCATCGCCGTGCCTCCGCACAACGACACCGACGTGTACGCTCACGACGTTGGTCTCATCGCCATCAAGGGTGAAGACGGTAAGCTTGCTGGTTTCAACGTCCTCATCGGTGGAGGAATGGGTGTCACACATAACAACACCAAGACCTACCCTCGCACCGGTAGCTCCATCGGTTTCTCGACCGTCGACAAGGTTCACCTCGTCTGCGAAAAGGTCATGCTGGTCCAACGTGACCTCGGTGACCGTAAGAACCGCAAACACGCGCGTCTGAAGTACACAGTCGATGATCTCACCGTCCCCGTGTACAAACAGAAGGTCGAGGAGCTGCTCGGCTGGCAACTCGAGGAGGAGCGCCCTTTCCACTTTGAGAGCAATATCGACACATTTGGCTGGGTCAAGGATGAGACTGGTCTCAACCACTTCACGTTCTTCATCGAGAACGGCCGCATCGAGGACACCCCGGAGTTCCAGATGAAGACGGGTCTTCGCGAGGTCGCAAAGGTTCACAAGGGCGAGTTCCGTCTCACCGGTAACCAGCACTTGATCATTTCCAACGTCGCTGATGAGGATCTTCCCGCCATTAAGGACCTCATGGCAAAATATAGGTTGGACAACTACCAATTCACCGGTCTCCGTCTGTCCTCTTCTGCCTGTGTTGCGTTCCCCACTTGTGGTCTCGCCATGGCCGAGTCCGAGCGCTACCTCCCCGTCCTGATCTCCAAGGTCGAGGGCGTCCTCGAAGAACATGGGCTCCGCCATGACTCGGTAGTCATGCGCATGACCGGGTGTCCCAACGGATGCGCACGCCCGTGGCTCGCTGAGATTGCGTTCGTCGGAAAGGCCTTCGGCGCGTACAATATGTACCTCGGTGGTGGATACCACGGGCAGAGACTCAACAAGCTGTACCGCTCGTCGATCAAGGAAGAGGAGATCCTCGAGATCGTCCGCCCGCTGTTCAAGAGGTACGCTCTGGAGCGTGAGGAGGGTGAGAGGTTTGGTGATTTCTGTATCCGTGCCGGCGTCATCAAGCCGACTACCGAAGGGAAGACTTTCCATGACGATGTAAGCTCCAGTCCGAGGATCCACATCACTTGAGACATGTCACTAACGCTGTATTACAGGTTGCGGAAGAGGATTCTGAAGAGTAGATTGCACGCAAGGGAGTTTTGATTTAGATAATGATGGTGGGGGGGATATCCGGGTTGTTTCTTTGGGTTCTGGGCCGTTTTGGTGTATATATTTTGCGCTTTTTTTTTTTGACTTAGTTGATTGAATGTACAGGATGCATCCAACTGTGTCTACGTGAAGTGCACAAGCCGTTCATGATGATGGGCTCCAACTTCTACCGACTCTAGCTATGGCCTACAACCGTGATATGCGGTGTTTCCGGGGGTAGTCACTGCTCACCCGACGTCCGGCAGGGCCGGGCATCACCATCGAGATCCGATGGTGCCCAGCGCACAAAGGGATCGCCTGCAACGAGAAGGCCGACGAATGGGCAAAGATCGCGGCGGAGGAGCCTGACACCCACGGGGTGGAATGGCTGAACTACTCCGATCGGACGGAGGTGCGGGCAATGCCGCTCCCTCGGTCTCTCGCCAACCTCAAGCGGGGGGTCTCCGAGAAGAAGTGGGCGGAGGCACGCCGGTGGGCTGGAGGCCGGACCTCCAATGCAAAGTACCGAATGCCGAAAAGCCAGAAGCCGGACGGCGCGGTGGCTGGAAGCACCAAGAGGCACGCCTCGCGGTTCTACCAGATCAAGACGGGGCACTGTCTGACCGGGCAGTACCTCAATTGGACAAAGAATCGCCCCACCCCGCAATGCTGGTGGTGCCGGTACCCGAACCAGACTCGGGAGCACCGCTTCAAGGTGTGTCCGGAGTGGAGGGCCCAGCAGAAGATCCTGTGGGCGGAGGTGCGGAAGGAGACGGGGAGGTGGAAGGACCGGTGGAAGATCCGGGACCTCCTGGCGGACAAGAGGTGTGGGCGGGCGGTCCTGGACTTCCTCTCCTCCACGGACGTGGGAAGGCGGGTGCCGGCCGAGGAAGAGGCAGTGAGCGAGGTGTCGGAGGCGGAGCTGCGGGAGTGGGAGGAGGAGCAGGAGGCCGGGGAGCTAGGCGCCGGGGGGGAGTCACCACTGTTCCTCCCCACGCCTGACTTCATGGCGTCTGCTGGGACGGCCGAGGGGCTGGACGGCGGCCTTTCCTTTGTTCATTTCATTTGTTCATCACGCTCGCTTTCCTTTCCTTTGTAATTTTTCCTAGTGCGGTTCATACCTTCTTGGGACAGGCCTGGGCGGAGGGCAAAGGGGAGCTTGCAACGTGCCGCCAACGTGCGGACAGCGGGCAGGAAACGGACTGTACATAATCTCGCCATGATCTAGATAGATCGCATGCGAGGTATGATTTAACAAAAAAAAAGACGTCCGGCAGGGCAACACATCCGCGGCTCTTAGTCGACCAATGTCCATCTCTGTGATTATCATTGAGGAGTGGGCCGCAGAGACGGCGTAACATTGACAGATGAGTAGATGGGGAGCATGCGGTATGCCTTTTAGAGCGCGGATGATAGCAATCCGCCACATCCCCCCAACCGTCTCCACTTCTTCCTCCCACGTATGCTATCCCCGCTCGTTTCACGGCGCAGCGACTTTCTCGACCTTGTCTCCCTTCTTGACCTTCTTCCTCTTTTTGCGGTCCCTCTTCTTCAACGCGCCCATGCCAGCTTTACACACATCCGCGTATCTCGCAAAGAACACGTCTAGCTCTTCCGGCCGCACCACGGTTGAGATCTTCGTCCCCTTTTGTTGCTTCCCCGCGCCATCGGAAGCGCGGATGAGCAGCGTGCCGGGTCCGTCATCAGTCGGGAGGGTTACTGGGGTGGAGTAAGCGGAGGGTTGCGAAAGCGGGAGAGATGCGCCATCTCGGGGAGCGAGAGAGAGAGAGGCCCACGTGATTTTTGCGTTAGGAATATGCTGGTCTTTTGGGCGGCCGTGGCGTCGCTCAAGAGCTTGGTCAGCGCCGTGAAGAACTGGAATGTGTGTGTGCGGGTCAGTGAAGCTCGATAGGTACTGCATTCGACGTTTCAGCAAGCGCGGTTGCCCAGTGGCTGGGATCGGATGCCCCGCTGAAGCCTCGCGTTCGTGGAGCTGATTGTTTGGGAGAGGAAACATACGGTGTCATGGCTGAGGCGCTCTAACGGGGTCGTCATCGTGGTTTGGTTGCCGAGTGGATGGGGAGCCTATGAATCTAGCTGAGGAACGCGTTGTCGGGTGCGGGGAGAGGTTGCACTAGAGCGGTTGCAAGGGGGAGAGGGGTTCGAGGCGGACAAGAGGTTGGTTGTGCTACGCACATCCGAATGGAATGGAGAGGAATGGAGGGAAGAGGATGAGGGATGCTGACTGTGTTTGGGTTGGATATGTATGTACTTACCTACTTTGTGTGTGACTACGAATTTTCATGAACATAGACTAGATAGTCACAAAGTATTCGGTTACAGACTCAAATATATTACGCGATGGCTGAAGTTGTCTCCGCCTACGGGTAGCCGTCGGCTAAGCCTTTGCTATGGGACTTTCGTGGTGTCGTCAAAGCAGAGATCCGGAATGGTGTATATAGTAGTGAGTACGTGAATGATCATCGAGTCTTTGTTCCCAAAGCATGACGCACGGTCACCAACTCGAGGATCAGATATAACCTACAAAGCACTTGACTGCTTCTCCTCTTCCGTTCATCACTTTGAAAGATCTTCTTGACGTCCTCCCCTATATGATGAAACCTCCAACGCTGGCGGCTGCACATCCCTTGTTTGTCAATTTTAGCCCGTCTCCATGACTCGCATCTCGAAAATCGAGGCAAGACAATAACAATAGCAATAACAACATATCCCGTATTTCTTTGGTCAACCAGCATCACCACTGATTCGCTTCCTAGCAGAGCTAGTAAGCAAGGTGGAAGAAAGCGGAAGACGTGACCGTGAAGGGAAGAGAAAGAAAGGAAGAGAGGAAGCCGCAACACGGACAGAAAGTCGAAGCTTCGTCGACCCTTCCTTCCTTCCTCCGTCAACACACCCCCCCCCCCCCCCCACTAAAACGCTCCAGATCTCTCCATACAAAGTAACACTCCCCGATCGCACGCGTTCATTTGCCCACTCTCCTCCTATCACCTCCCTCTTCTTCCCACACCATCATTCTTGTATGACGCCTCCACAGTTCCATCCCTCATCGCCACTCCCCCAGGCGTCAGACTACACCGACACAACTACCTACGACTCAGCCGCAGAGGGAGATCAGCAATACGGACCTGAGCAGTACCAAAGGCAAGGAGACGTGTCCCCTATTGTTGCTTTCACGTCGTTGCCTCTTGCTCCGTCCGCCGCCGACAGCAGTGGTACCACTGCCACCGCCTCCGGTACCAATCCATACATCGACAGCAGCAACAACACGAGAAAGCGAAAGTTAATCGATACTGGCCACACTACAGCTGACGACCTCCCCACTCGCCTATCCCCTTGCTCCTTCAGCGGCAGTGTCTCCTGTCCCTCATCTCCTCCCACCACTGCCGCCTCCACTACCACCATCACCGACGACGAAGACAGCAACATCGAAAACCGTCACGAGAGCTTTGACGACAGTCGCAATATTGCTGCAGCTCCTCCCCACCATTCGGTTCCGTTGTTTCCGTCGCCGGATATTCGTCGTGGTGTCTCGGATTGTGACGCAGATCGAAGTTCGCACGCACCATCAGCTACACTACCACTTTTTCCGCCCTCCGCAACCATAACCACGTTCGACCACTCGACCCCGCCATCTCCACTCCCAAATCACAGCTACCACCCCCATCACGTCCACGGCATGACCACGGCACCCACCTCGGATAACGATGCCTCCGCGTCGCCGCCACCCCCGCCCGCCCAGCCACCCGCCGAACCGACTCCGTTCCTGGGACCGTCGAATTCCGTGAGCAACAAGCCAACATCGCGGTGTCAGTCACCCGCAAAACGTTTAAAGTCCGAGGACCCAACCAATGCGACGGTCGACTGCAGCCTAGACGACTGCGCCTCCACCGCCCCCGAGCCGATGGACGAAGATACGGCTGTATCAGCGGCGGCTACAAGAGACGTTTCCGTTGATATGGTCGACGCTGATGATATGCCAACCACAATGGAGGAGGCTGAGCCCATCGTCATTACGGAGGACCCGTCGACCGCAGCCTCTTCCGTCGCCGTCACCGCCACCAGACCCCCTTCAGCCTCTACTTCAACGGCCACATCCATCGCTACATTGTCGCTACCCTCCGTCGAGGAGCAGATCGGGATAGTAATCAGAGAGAAGGTGGCCCCATTGGAGGAGGGAGAGACCTACTACCTGATTTCGGGTGCATGGTTAAGGCGATTTCTGGCCCAGTCGCCCGAAGATGCGGATTTGCAGATCGACAAGGCAGAGATGGAAAAGGAGTTGGGACCCATTGATAATAATCCTATAATCGACGTCGAAATGCTGGAAGAGAGAAAGAAGTCGGATGACAGTATGTTCAGCCGTCCTTCGACTGAAGGGGAGGTTACTGACCTACAAGTACCAGCTTTCTCGTCCTCCACAGATGACCTCTTCGCCGAGAACTTCATACCCGTGAAGAGGGGTCTTGAATGTGGGGAAGATTTTGAGATATTACCTGCGGCTGCATGGGAACAGCTCGTGTCCTGGTACGGGCTAGCGAAGGATTCACCCGTTCTCACCCGGAAAGCAGTCAACACCCAAGAGAACAGGTTTGCCCAGCCCAATGTTATAGTGGAAATATGGCCTCCGATGTTCACGGTGTATCGGCTTCGGAACCCCAAGGCGACCGTCTCTGAGAAACAGGTCAAACCAAGAAAGGTTGTGGCGGCCACAGCACAGGGATTTCGGGACTTCCTCAAACAGATCAAGAATTTGACTGGCGTCGAAACCAACCGGATGGTGCGACTCTGGAAAGTGACGGTTGATGAGCCCGCCGAAAAAGCTACAAAAAAATCGGCAAAGTCTGCTCCTTCTCCATTCCGGCATATGACCATGGATTTGCGCCCTTTTTTGGCGCTAGAGAACGGACCTGGACGCGAGCTTGTCGATGTTCCGGACAACACCAGTAATCCGAACTACAACGGTAGCGTCAAGATAGGAACTCTCGGATTGGGGACAGGTGGGAAGATTGTGGTCGAGGAGCAAAATTCGGATGGAGAATGGATCAGTGAACTGTCAGTGAAAACGCTGACCAAATTTGGAGAGCTGGTCACGGTTGCGAATAACGGGCCCAGCAAGAACACAACCGCCCCCAAGAAGAAGCCAGATGCGCCACCCTCCCGCAGCGCCAGCCCAGCCAAGAGCGCCCTGCCAAAACCGTTGATGTTTGCCAACAGGGGACGCGAGCGGGGAAGACCGCGTGGCACTTGCGGACTCTCCAATCTAGGAAATACTTGTTACATGAACTCAGCTCTGCAATGCTTGCGGTCAGTCGAAGAGCTGTCCAAGTACTTCCTCTCGGGTGAATACGAGAACGAGCTCAATCCATCCAACCCTTTAGCGCATCACGGAAAGGTTGCGAGGGCGTATGGCGGGCTGATAAATTGTATTTTCGCACCGTCGAGCCCACCGTCCATTGCGCCCCGAGAATTCAAGAGCATAGTTGGAAGGTTCGGTCCGTCGTTTTCCGGCTATCAGCAGCAGGATTCACAAGAGTTTTTGGCTTTCCTATTAGACGGTATGCACGAGGATTTGAACCGCATCATGAAGAAGCCCTACACCGAAAAGCCGGACTCGACTGACGAGATGGTTGGCAATCCCCGGCTCATTGCCGAGCTGGCTGAGAGACATTGGGATATCTACAAGAAACGGAACGACTCGGCGGTTGCTGATCTCTTTGGTGGGTTATACAAGAGCACGCTTGTCTGCCCTGAGTGCGAAAAAGTCAGTATTACATTCGACCCGTTTATGGACCTGACGCTACCGCTTCCCATCGAGTCTTTCTTCACCAAGACATTCTTCTTCTGGCCTAAGAATCTACAGGGTCAGACTCCCTTGAAGTTCAATGTCGAAATGCCAAAGAATTCAAGCATTGGTGCACTGAAAGAGCATGTGGCAAAGAAATTCGACGTGAATCCTAAAAAGGTAGCATTCGTCTTGTGTGATGGTATAGCGCGACAGCATCGCTGACTTGATGTGTTAGATCATGTGCTCAGAGGTGTATAACAGCAAGTTCTTTAAACACTATCATGACTACAATGTAATTACGGATATCTCTTCGAGCGACGAAGTAGTGTTTTACGAGCTCGATGAGGTGCCCACCAGTTGGCCGGCCCCCAAAACTCGATCGATGCTCTATCCTGACGAGCAGCCTGATCCGGCATCTACGGAACAAATACTCGTTCCTGTGCTGCTGTGGCGACCTGTCCGCAGAAGCGATCTGCGCGGAGATCTGTTTGGCATTCCTTGCCTCATCGTTCTGAGTCAGGACGAGACGTACGATTACAACGCCATCCTGGAGAAGGTTGTTGAAAGGATACAATTTCTAACCGCCCCAGATATGTACGCAACCCACGCAGCGGAGGAAGAGGAGAGCGACTACGATGGTGCTGAGGAAGCCGCCAAAATTTGGTTTGGAGAGGAGCACGGCGAGAAAGAGGGCGCCGAGAGTAATGTTGAGGATGATGAGAAGAAGGATGGGTTGGTCGATGACGCTATGAGGGATTCTGCCTCGACCTCCGGCTTCATAAGGACTGAACCAGGCCCCCACTCGGAGGGCAAGATGGAAATCACCGACGACAGCCCAGCGGTCCCAAACCGTCGAAGGGTACCAGACCACATCCAGGAATACTTCACGCTCAAGATCGGCATGAGAACGGGTGGCGAGAGACTCCCGTCCGGATTGAACGGTCCTCACATGGTTGGATCACTCATTTCTCGGATGCAGCCCTGTCGTAATAGGGCCCCGAGCCCGATGTCGCACGAGCCTTCCCCACTGTTCGATATCCCGTCTGCTGAGGATTCTGGTGGCAGGTCGCCGGCGAGCCACCAGAATCCTCA
>Ga0307512_10003185_pt1 | contig 19461 bp, 26 predicted proteins | sample 14_EM_MG_FD_200267 | JGI IMG/M metagenome (GOLD analysis project Ga0307512, IMG submission 200267) | Populus trichocarpa ectomycorrhiza microbial communities from riparian zone in the Pacific Northwest, United States - 14_EM | ecosystem: Host-associated > Plants > Roots > Unclassified | place... | reverse complement strand
GTGTAGTGAATGATGAGGATCTTGGCATTTCTCATTGTATGGGGGAAAAAAGTCGGGCGCTCTTTTGCCCTGTGTCACCGCGCCCGACTTACCCTTGTACCCAAGTACATTCGTAATGCAGCTATTCAAGAGTTAGGAGTAGTGGCCTAACTGATAATACTTTCCTAGACATGGGGTTCCAATATATTGATCAAAGCACCGAGACAGCTCACGGAGGTATATTTCAACGTTTCGATGATTTCACCCTCAAGCTAACTATTGAAGGAGGAACAAGATTCAGTTCAAGATTTGGAGGATTGACTGTTTAGAGGGATATGTACCGTGAGTCTCGGTCTCGTTACATGGATGAGGTGGTACTTGCTGGGCCTTCTCCCTCACTCTTTGCCATCTCTCTAACAACTCTATCCACTATCCGCTCTTTTTACTCTATGGCCTTAGATACCTGTAAGACCAATTGACAATTGCGTGGCCGTCTGAGAAAGTCTTGGTTTTCGACTACCCCACACGTAGCTCGACTACCCCACACGTCAACTGGCCTACGCCCTGCCCTGTTCCTTAGCCTGACAATAGCTACCTCACTGCAACCTCTGAAGGGATCTACACAGACGCTGACAACTCTAGCATTTAGGGCTCTCTTGTCTTTTATTGAATATATTTGATACCTTTTACTTGTAACGAGAGGCATACGTCTAATCAAATTACTCCTCTCGCAGACCTCGCAGACTGCCTTGCTAAAGCTACAATATCGCGATGGGATCCTAGCTTAAAAACTACGAGTTGAAATCGGGAACTTGCGTCATGAGTCGGTAGATGGACATTATTTCATTGTCTAGCACGAGCTTAAAGCACTCTTTACGAGAGAATGTCTTGCGCAAGCTATATTGGAATGCAACGTTCCGGATTATCAACGACCCGCTATTGTGGATCGTATCTTCGAGGAAGGGAAAATCGTTTTTGGGATTCTTGTCCGTAATCATTAGCAATCGAGACTGATGCGCTTTATCGAGCACAATGCGCTCGATCGTCAACTGCCACTAGATAAGACGCTAGTGAAAGGTATCGCAGAAGCGTTCGCAGGAGACTTTGCGGAAAGAGCGCAATGGGAATTTCTTCCTAGGATGCTGCTAAAGGAAAGAGTGGCTATCATTGTCACATCCGCAATGAAGAGATCTTGCCATTTATTGCAGAAACCAGACTCGGGGAAGGAGCATTTGGAGAAGTTTCCAAAATGTTAGTACTTCCATCGATGCAGACAATTTTCCCTAGGTCAGTATGTACTTCCGCTACTTCAAACATATTACAAGCTCATGTGTTACATGATAGGATGCCGAGGTCTATGTTGTCCGAATACGATTGAAACTGAGCAAAGGGCATTCGGACCCGATGCGAGAAAAAGAATGCCTCTGGGTTCTAATCACCTCACACATCCCAATATTATTCAGCTACTCGGGTCTTATACTCACCACGATGACCATTGTCTGCTGTTCCCACTATTTCAGATTGACCTCGAAGAGTTTCTATGTCGCGGGGAACGCCTGGAAGGCTTTCAAAAAGATTTCATGTTCTACACAGCTTTGCAAGGGCTTTCTTCGGCGGTAGAAAAGGTTCACTCCTTAAATCTTAGCGTGAGAGACCACGACATAGAGTTGGCACGGATTGGTTACCACCACAATATCAGGCCAGCCAATGCCCTGGTCGATTCCAGAGCTTTCTACCTTGCGGACTTTGGGTTTGGGTGGATGAAGCTAGCAGAATTGGGCTCTCAAACCAAGTGGAAAGCCGGACTAGGGGAGTATGTTGCTCTGGAGTGTATGAATGAAGGATTAATGCGCCAGAAAGTCGGACGTCCGTTAGACATATGGTCGTTTGGCTGCATGTTGTTCGAGATTGCGGCTTATATGAGAGGTAAGCCAAGTGGTATTAAGGAATATCGGGCACTCAGGCTTGGGCCAGGGCGACGTCGCGGTCTGAAAGATCGGTATTTCTTCTCCGGAAACAAACTGAAACCCTCAGTCACCACTTGGTACAAAAAGTTTGAAGATAAGACTGACAGCGGGATGCCCCAGAACCTGCTGGATACGGCAGAGCTAATGCTTCGGACCAATCCTGCAGAGCGCTCTAAGGCGGCGGATGTTCATCAAAGTTTATCGTTTTTAAGCGTGAATTCTCTATTCAATGCTGTTCAGCAAGCGTTTGACCAGTACCTGAAAGAGACCCCGGGCAAAACCGACGAAACATCAGCCACAACGATCCAACTCGAGAGTAAGCGTCTTGCAGCTTGGGGTAACTTAAGGTCTTACAGCTCGCTGGCAACATAGTGTCAACCAACATGATTGGAATTTGCAGCAATAACGGAGATAATTTCCGCAGCATTCTTATTAGATTGTTTGAGAAACTGGATTCACGCAATAGCAATATCGCGACTGGCTCAACGGAGTACCTGTCGGCGTGGAAAATACCATTCCTATCGCCAAGCAGGTTGAAATGCTTCAAGAACTGATTGACAACCTGTGCAATCCGCTTCCAGTCCAGCTTCGAGCGAAGTTAATGCATATATGGCAAGAGGATTCCTTGGCTACTAACAATCGAGAAGATCTTCGACGTATTGAGTCGAGTTCACAATCCAATACACCTCAGTACTCGGAACTTCGTGCTCTGGCATCGACGAGGCGTGGAAATCTCCGCCTAAATTCACTCGACCACTAAAAACCCGAAGGAAGAAGCCTTCTATTAGACTCAAGCGCCCTCAGCCTTCAAGAGCCTTACGAGAGCTATCAACTTGGACGGTATAACAATAAGCAAATCTTAGTAGAGTGGGTACACATGATGGAACAGGAAGATATTCCGGAATTCAAAAGACGACGCATACAGCTCCTAGCTGAAATGTTGCACAGAAGTCCAAAGCCTATTGACTTTCGCGTACTAGACTGCGTTAGATTTGTGCAACCGAATGTTCACCCGAGCTATAGTATTGTTATGCTTACCCAGCTCCAAGTCCGCAAGCCGGATTTAAATGGTATTCGCCAGAGTCTTTCCGATATTCTTCAACAGCCTAATAAATATAAAGTTTTAGTTGCATATCGTCAGTTGGCTACACAAGAATATTAGCTCGAGGAACGTGGTTTTTTTTCACGAAAGCTCGTCGGACATTTCAGTTGCAGCGGTGCTCGACAATCCTTACCTGATGGGTTATTGTGACTCGCGGCCTTCGGAGAATCTATGGCATAGTGAACCACAAGCAAGAACCGGGAATATATATTTTCCAAACATCCCACATACAGTACCAGCAACAATCAATCCGAAATATCTACGACTACTATAGCATTGGTATAGTCCTGTTGGAACTTGGTAGCTGGTCACCGTTAGAGGAGTTCATAAACAATACTCGAGGGAAGGCGTCAGATCCTTCGGCATTTCGTGATATATTGATTAATAAATACGCACTGCGACTACGTTCTCAGATGGGTGAGAGGTATACTGATGCTGTTCTTGCATGCCTACGGTCAGAATTTCAGGAATTTGAAGGTATGCAGAAGCAGACCGTACTCGGGGAATTCTTCGATAAAGTAGTTGGTCCTCTTGGTGAATTTTCAGAGTATCGAATATAGTTAGGGATCGTCATCTATCGATGTCGTACGAGGAGAGAACGTGACGTACGAATACTTTGTAGGTATAGTGATAGGGTTTACTTCCGGGCGTTGTATTAATTCTCTTTTTCTCGCTTGACAAATCCCGCAGAGCCGGCGCCATATAATAAGTAACTTCACACCACCCATCAAAATCGCCGAGGCCCTGCATTTCGGTCAGCCACTTCAATTCCTACTAAGTAATCAATGATAAGCGATATAGAACGAACAGTTGTTCAGTTGGTAGGTCGATACATATTCAGCTAGATATATCTCGCTCGGTGATTTGGAAGTTTATAAGAGGCAGCCGTACGTGGATTCCAATTCTCCAGCAAAACAACTTGTGTGCTTCACAAATATCACTCGTGCTCACCTTTTCCGGTTAATAACATACCTGAAAGGGTTGGCGTAGTTTGGACTTTACTCTCGCACCAGTAAATGACGACACACCACCGCGAACGACGACGACATTTGATCAATGGCATAAATGGCTGCCATTCAACGTCCACTCTACAACCCCTTCCTCACAGGGGGTCGGTTTCCTCTCTTCCGCTCCCTCCGTCAGGTCCACATCTCAGCCACTCCCTCCACCACTAGCATCAACGGCCTCGTCGACCTCTCGAGCCAGACACAAGCAATCCCCAAGCTCTCTGGCTCTGGGCCATTCCCCGCCGGTACCTCCCGTCTCCCATCTCCCCCTCATCGGTCGCTAACAAATCCAGAAATCACCTTCGAAGTCCTTGGTGCACCGTACTCCCTCCTCTCCGTTGCGCTCCCGGCCTCCAGCAACCTCTACACTCGACGCGGAACTCTCCTAGGCCTCAATGGCCGGCCCTCTGACACAACAAGTACACTATCGATCCTCCCCCCGCTGTTGCGTGCACCGAAACGCATTCCCTTCCTGTACCAAAAACTTAACTCGACGTCTCCGCTCACCTGCATAATTTCCACCAACACACCCAACACCACCTTCTGCGTGCTCTCTCTGGACGGCACCGCGGACTGGACGCTGTCGCAGCCCGACGCATTGCTGGCATGGAGCGGACGCAGCATCATGGTGCGGCCATCAGAGGTGACGGGGCGGGGTTTGGTGGCGCTGGCCGGGAGGGGCCAGGTCTACCAGGTCTCCCTCAAGCTCGGTGAGGAGTTTATCATCCACCGCAAGTCGCTGCTCGCATACTCTACCGCCGGACAGAAGCCGACGAAATCACGGTTAGCGACGACGACGTTGCGGTTCCAAATCCCGAGGGTCATCGGGTTGCGGTTGACGGAGAAGTTGAAGGATGTGCAGTGGATTAATGCCGTTCGTGCCTCGAAGCTGTGGGAGCTGCTTGGGAAAGCTGTGTGGGCCATTAAAACCATTCTCTGGGGAGACCGCGAGTTTTTGCGCTTTGTGGGGCCTGCGACTGTTCTGTTACAGAGTCGGACTGGCGGGAGGACTAAGGATTTGATTCGGAGGGAGGAGATAGGGGAATTGGCTGATATTGAGCCCGGCGCATATTCAGCATCTACATCGTCCAAGCAGTTTGGGATTGAGACTATGTTGGTGAAGAAAGGCGGGCTGGAGACCGCGAAGCAGGCCGAGAAGATGGTTGAAGAAGTTGTAGCAAAGGACGCAAGGGAGACAAAGGCAGCACCTACGCTAACGACGAAACGGACAAACTCAGGGAGTTTGAAGAGAGTTATTGTTACTAAGGATGGAAAGGTAGAGTTTGAGGATTCTGATTTCAAGGAGTTTCAGAGATAGAGGATATGGGTTGTACATTATGATCACGATGTGGATTCGGAAAAGTTCTCTTGTATAGGGGGCGGGGAATAGAAGTGCCAATACAAGTTGGAGAGGCAGACCAGCATCATTGAGTCATCACAATGCGGAGTATCTAGTAAAAGTACATATACTGAATTCTCCATCCGTCCGACATCTGTAAATTATGCAGCCACAGTCTCTGATAGCTTCTCCTCCATGTACTGGTTCAAAGTGCTTACACTTGCATCCCACTCCATCAATCTCTTCCTCATGTTCTCAATCTGGTTCTTGTCCAGTACCTTGGGCTGCACCCACGAGATTCTAGCCACCCCCGCAACCTGGTCGATGCTTCCCCTCACTAATCCCTCGCTCAGCGCTTTCATGAGTAAATATTCGACCTCTTCCGGAGAAACCCCTGTCTCCTTCACAATGGTCTCAAAGCTCAAAGCACGATCATGAGGCGGTCTTCGGAAAACCGCCTCCGTCAGGGCCGATAGACATAGCTTCTGCCTAAGGAACTGATGCTTCTCCTGGAACAAGATTTGCTTATCGAAATGGCCGAGTAGCGAGTTGTACTTGCCTAGATCCCCGGCATTGAATGCAAACAACAGCTCGCGGATCCACGCGTGCTCGGTGTCCAGCAGCGAGTCGAGGATGGGGTGCAGCAGCAGCTCACCAAAGTTGTAGATCTTTTCCGAGAGCAACGCGGCGATCGAGAGGTTGTAGGCCAGCTCTGTCTGCTTCTCCTTGGGTAGCTCATGGCTCTGGACGCATGCGAGGTAGAGCAGGGCGTTTTTGTAATAGGAAGAGAATTCGCGTTTCGTGCTGTAGTAGTCGCTATTGACGCGGTAGAAGGAGGCGTGTACAATCGATTCGACGCTGTCAAACTTATCGAGAATCTTTTCGGCTTCGTCGAGAGCTGTACGGGCGCCCTCGAGGTTTCCCAGGCAGAGTTTGATGCGTGCAACCTCAACTGTGGCGTAGACGTAGGCGTCTTGGGAGTCCTTGTTGTTTACTTTTTTGGTGAGGGATTCAAGAAAGACGAGGGCTTCGTTGTAGTCTGAATAGTTGTTAGCTCGCGATGAAATTTGATGAAGGGCAGATGGACAACTTCCACAACGTACCTGTGCACTGTTGGCTGGCTGCCAATCCCAACTCTACCAACTTCAACTGGTTAATCTTGTCGGCAAACGTCAATATAAAGTTCTTGAACAGCTCCAGACGTTGCGGGCCACTCTCAGAGGCTTTGAAGAAGTCGTCGAGAGAGTTTGTGAGCTGATGCCATAATTTCCGATCCCAGAAGTCTTCGAAATCTATAAAGAAGTGTTGCAGCTCGGCTGGAGCGTGCTCATCACGCTGCTGGACAAGGAATTCTGGGATCGGCTTCGGATCGATATCCATGACGCGTTGAATTTATTGATGATCGGAGGGTGATTGATGAGATGGGATAGTCGTGGGGTTGATGGCTGTAGAGTTGAAGCTTGAAGGTTTGAGGCTCTGAATGTCTGACCACACACCTAACCCTTGCAACTACCACAATAATTTACCTACGTACGCCGGTATCTCCGTCACCATTATCCTCCGTCTCGCGCCCCCTCCAAAAAACACAACGTAATTCTCTCACTTGCTTTACCAGTGATTTATAACAATAGTATGTGATTTTGACAAAATTTTCATTAAATGTCACTCGATACAAACCACCTATCACTTCGCGGAGTATTTCCGGACAGTCAATTCCCATGATCTACCTCAGTCAACTTTGACCCCCACCTTCGCAGAAGCACCACTTTAGCTGGCAAAGAAGGGAAGGTGAAGAATGGTAGCACTAGAGCTACAGGCATTTATGTGGATTTTCACGATTAACACGGCTTATGTATCCTGTATCATGCAATGATCCGCCTTAACCCAATTCCAAGCAACTAGGTTCCCAGCTCAATTGAAGACAAGGATCGTGTGCTAGCAGAGGAATGAATATACTTCAATAGGCTGGCCCTCATCATGAATAAAGCCTGGTTAACCATAATATGATTGCCCGCAGTAGCAGCAGCAACTCTCCCGCCCTATGCTTTAACATCCCCTCTTAAAGCCTCCCACCCTTCAATCATCCAAGGCGCCAAAAAGATTGCCCTCAAGTCGCAGCCCACCTTGGCAATTCCAGCATACGCCTTTGACAACCTCTCGCAATCACAATCTTTGGCACTCTGTGCAACCCTGAGGGCGGTCTCTGAAGCAAAGGCATCTTCGGCAACAGATGCGAGTCTCGACCAATTTTCTGTCGCTGCAGGACGCATGAACACGGCGCTCGCAGCAATGGCAGTTGCGTCGATGTCTCCTGTTTCACCCGAAGAAAGTTGCGCAATTGCCGTAAGAAGGTTATCAACCCTCTCTCGCACATCCCTGGGCAGTCCGGCTTTCGCTCGGAACGACCGCAGATCATCGAGGACTGCTTCTGTGACATCCTCAGATCTATCCATAACACCAATCGTACCAAGAAGCAAGATTGATCCAAGATGCTCCGGGTTGGCTTCTATGCTGGCGAACAGCTGGTCTCTTGCAACATCGCGCTCTTCTTCACCTCCCTTAGCCCATAGAACTTGCGAGAGTAAACATATAACGTCCGGATTCTCTTCAGATTCCGTGAGTGCTGATTTGAACATTTCTAGACTTTCATCCATCTGATGCGAATAATAGTAGGCGAGGCCAGCTGTGAGATGCGCTGAAAGTCGGCTGTTTTGGAGTTGATCCATTTCGCCGGAAAGATCCAAAGCCATCGAAGCATTTTCAATTGCATCGGAATACTGGTGTAAACCTAATTGCATGCGTGCTAGATCTGCCTTGGACTGAGCAAACTTGATAAGATCTTCGTCGGACTCTGTTTCCTCGTAAAGCTCTTCGTAGATAGAGCACACCCGCTCCAGCTTCTCACAGGCAGAAGTAAAATCACCAACACGTTCATCAAATAGTGCACTGAGCTGTAGGACCGCCGGGATCTTTGACAGTTGGGCTTCCAACTTTTCCAGTGCAAATATTGGAGTAAGAATGGAAGCCAACGCAGGCTCAGATTTCGTTTTGACCAATGTATCGAATGTTGCAGTAATAAACTGTTCCTTGGCAGGGATCTTGAGAACACAAAATTAATCTCAGGGACCAGCTCCACATCATGTCCGCTGGTACTTACTAAAGATTGGTCGGAGATCTCAAAAGCGTGCTGGAACAGTTCTTGCGCTTCCCGGGCCTCTCCAAGTATTGTAGCGATGAGACCTTGTCCAACCCAAGCCAGTGCATACTCAGGATCTGTGCTCTGTGCTCTCGAGAAAGCTTCATTGGCAAGGATATAGTCCTCTCGGATTGTATAAAGCGCCCCCAGATTTGTCCATACTCGTGCATTCTGCAAACTTAGTACCCTTCAACCTCTGCACTCTCGGAAACTCACTTTATCATTAATGTATAGTGCTCTGACCAGAGAATGCTGTGCTATCTTAGGATTCAGTTCTGCGGTTGCTAACCCAAGGGCATTCCAAAATTCGTGATTTCCTGGCTCTAGCTTTATGGTTCTCTTGAAACATCGTATGGCTGCTAGTCTGTGTTTCATTTCCCTCTTTTTCAAAGCCACATAGACCCTGTACTCAGCGGTTCCTAGATTATACCAGGCAACGGCATGTGCATGTCGATCGTCCGCAGTGGCAAAGATGGCTCGTTTGTATGCCAATATTCCCGTATAAACAGATGCGGTGACATCGTCGAATTCTCCGTCTTTCAGCTTCTGCAAGGCCATATGACCTACCTCATCCGCATCTGCCATGATATCGAATTCACTGGCTTCAAAGTCACCCTCCACAAGTCGTAGGACTTGAGTGTGTGGGAAACGATGAGCCAAGTTCTGAACCCAGGAAAACAACATGCACGCATCTCCGACTGTCTTCCATAGGTTAAATGCATCCGATCTCTCCTCAAGGACCTTCTCCGCAACACCCATACACTCCACAACACTGTCCACGGCTCTCCCATAATAACCAGTCTCGACGTATTTCCAAGCCATTGCCACCAAGGTCTCCGATAGTGCTACGAGAACACCAAATTCTCGCTCTCTCAGCGCAAAGACCTCGCGATAACCCTCACATGCCAATTCAAACTCGCCCAGTTCTCGTCTGACATTCGCAAGCATGTATTTTGCAAACCAGTTCGTCTCATCGAGCATTACTGCTCTACTGAAGACCTTGAGGGCTGCGGTGTATCGCCCAGCTGAAGCATATGCTTCCCCAAGACCGATCCACGAATGAAAATCCTTTGGTGAACCTCTCAGGGCAGATTGAAATGACTGGATTGCCAAATTGTAGTTTTGGTTGTTCTGGTCACAAAGTCAGCGTCATTTCATAGGCAAAGTGCGGTAGATACCAGTTCAACAACACCAATCGCACTTTGTGGCCAGGAAAGGCCTTTACCAGGCACCGATCGTTTCTTATCGGCCTCGGCTACTCTCCTCGCTACAATCTCCACAAGTTCCCACTCTCGGCTCTCAGCGAAGCTCCTTGCTAGCCGCTCTGCAGCCTCGACTTCTCCAGCAGAAATTTCAAATGCTCTTTGAAAGCATTTGTTTGCACGGGGTTTGTCACTCATGATATCAGCGTAAAAGCAACCCAGACTCGTATATGCTGGTGCAAAGTTTTGATTGCTCTGCAAAGCTGCAATGAAGTAATGATAAGGACCTTTACGGTCCCGTCTGGATTCTTCTACACGCGGTTAGTACAACAAAGGCTGACTGTAGGCTAGATGTCGTACCATCTGCGTTCCAAATGCAGGTACCAATTCTCCACAGAATTTGTGCTTTCAAATCTCTTGACCTTGGATCTATTCCTGTGATTTTCTCAAGGCAATTTTCAAGGCCTTGCTGGCCAATATTGTAGTTGCCTTGAAGTACATTACACCAAGCCGCTTCACACACGATCCTGATGTTATCAGGGTCTTTCGATAATGCTTTATGCAACAATTCCACGGCGCCAGAGTAATCGCCCTGTTCTTCCAAAATAAGGCCAAGTCCGACGAGGGCGCCTCCATAACTTGGATTATGCTTCAAGACAATTTCAAACAGCGACTTTGCTTCACTGTGGTGTTTTGGTGCTTGATAATGAATTAGGGCTGTTCCAAGAGTAACAGTTAACGCATCCTGAGTCCTATGAACATGTTAAGGCGAGACAATCTTCAGGGCTTTGAGGTGTTTACTTCTGGAACGCAAGTCCTGTGCGATGTGATTCTGCCAAAACAAACTTCTTGCCGTTCCGGCTGGTATCGACAGCGTTTTCGTACTCATCCAACAGAAGATAATAATCTCCCAAGATTCGGTGGCACAAGATTGATGTTGGGCACTTCTCCACTGCGTCCTGTATATATCAGTCTCGCTCCCTCGTACTGTTTCGATGCTAGACGTACAATCATATCATCCAGTAATTGGTCAGGAGCCGCAGCATCTACGGTATTATTGTCTGGCTGCTCGTCCCCCGGTGCTACCGGCTTCTCTACTGTTTTGTCGCCTTCTAGAGCTGCTGGAAAAGGTGAAATTTCGGAATCGAGGAAAGCTTTGAGGGATATTGTGAGTCCATTCTCTGGGAAAAATTGGATATACTCTCGCAAGACATTGACATCGTGATCTCCTACCCTATTATTAGGCATGCCCCAATTAGATGCGGTCTAGAGGTGTACCTATGCTCTCGCAATCCTTCCATTCTATCACAATTCTCCATGCCAATTCAAAGGGATGTTTCAGAATAACCAATCCCCGCGCCCAATTCTCGACCTTCACACGTTGCTCCAGTTTGTTCTCCTTTGGGAAGACCATCAACTTTTCATAGCCATGTTGCAACAATTTACAGTCAATCTGCCGTCTGAGTTCCTCATCGTCCGACCAGTTGAGAATTTGTTGATAATACTCCTCCAAGGGTGATGCACCCCAGACCTCCCGCCGAACTTCCGTAGTAACTTGACCAAGCACAGCACCAAGGCGAGAGCGCCTATTTGCAATTTCCTTGTTTATTCTTTCCTTTTCCTCCGCTTCAACAATCTCGGCGAGCTTTAAGTATATTTGGTCCGGGCGGGGGATTAAGCCTTCTAAGTAACCAAAAACCGGTCCCCCAGGCAGTAGCATACACAACGCTCTTTTGTACTGATTCTTTGATCCATTCTCTTTGGCTAAGGCAACCGTCTTCTCTATGATGATTTGGCACTTGGCCCGGTCATCCTGATCTTGAAATATTCTCGCCAATTGGACAGTCGCATCAATGTGTTCGTCTATTCGTTTCTGGGCTTCATACAGCTTCAGCAAGCCTTGCCAGGATGCAGGGTTTTCTCTCCGGCCCTTCCTTTGTCGTTCATCCACTTCAATATCGATAGCTTGCCGGTATGCCTTCTCGCTCTCCTCATAGTTTTCAAGGTTGAACAGGCTCAGGCCGAGGTATAAATGTCTTGCCTGAAGTTAGCTAATGTTTTGAGTTACTGGAAAACTACGGTGCCTTACGCAGTATAATTCTGAGGGTCGAATGACAGGACTTTTCGGCATTGCGTTTCTGCACCAGTCCAATCTTTTGAGTCGATGCATGTTTTAGCGGCTTTGAGAGCTGGTTTCGACATTTTGGAGATGCGGCGGGGTAATGACGGCGGATGTTGGAGTGCGGCTCTTGCTGGGCGGGACCAAGTGGGGTGCAGCTGTACCAAGGTAACACAGGCATTATTGTTTGCAGGGGTAGAGGGTGAACTATCATAATATCATCTAAATATAAGTAGCTTTGAGAGTACACACGTTTAAATTTGCAGATTTCATATAATTCCTAAATTGACATCGACTTCACAATAATGAGCACGGGTTGAAAGGAATTGATGTTTCAGTAGTACAAGGCCTTGTACCACGTTCCAGCTATTTCTCTAGTTTGAGTCGCCAGCAAGGCGTAGCGCAAGACTAATATGAGCATGAGAGATTTCAGGATCACTCTATTAATTCCTCTTTAATAATGCCGTGTAGAAGCATCGGCGGACTAAACCTAGACATCGTAGGTCTCGGCGTAACTTTAATCCTCTACATTCAAAGCGTTATTAACCAGACACAGGTCCTCACTTCCGTGTTTCTGCAAGTCTTTATATCTATGGGGCTCTCAATAATCTCCTGCTCAAAACCGATCCTAAACTTCGTGCAACACCAATTCCTACAGTTGCTTCTCGCGCGAGACACGATATTCTACAGCTGGACTTTCGCAAGAAGGAATTCACACGCAGGTTGAAAAGGTTATATGGGGATGGCAAACGATACGTTGAAGTTCACGAGAGGTCGTATATTGTTGATGGAATCTTACTGTCTGCGAGTTATGCATATAAGTAGTGTCATAAGTAGGCGAATGGTTTGAAGGAAGAGCGCGGCAAATTAAGAGAATGTACATATGGATTGTGCAGCTTTTTACGTCGTTGCTGAATGTTAGGGAGTTCAGCTTCTATGATTTTCATATCATCTACGACAGTGTCGGTTGCAGTTAGGCAAGTTCTTGTCTCAACCACCCCAGTGTTTTTCAGATACAAGACTAACTGCCTCTAGCAAAATATTGACCAGCGCCATAGCCATGGCCAACATCTGTCCAAGATCCCGCCACTCTCGTTGCCCGTTTTACCTTGGAACAGGCTCGCATTATTGGTTCTTAGTATCACTGTCGAATATAAGTGTAGCGGATATTGCAGCATAACGACAACCAACAAATTCCGGCTAACCTCATGATGAAATAAGTGGTAAATGAGCCAGAACCGCCCCTCCAGTCCCTTCTTCAGTTCCTGTTCTGACATATCTTTGAAGTATATCGAATATATACAAACACCCCCAAACGTCACATGCATGTATGTACAGGCACGTGAGACCGATATAAATGTGATCTGCTTTTGGATGCGGTGTGTCTGAGCGACTTATTAGTAGTGTGCTGTAGCACAGGCCTGGAGTTGCATTGTCGCAGTCGTTGAGTCGCACGCCGGACACAGTGGTGAAGGCGAGGAAGAGGACGAGATACAGGACGATTAAGATACCGCGCAGACTTAGATGTCGCATCTATTTTCTTATGCCCGGCTGATCGGGAGACAGAGTATCGTAAGCAACGCCTGGAGCGTTGGTGATTGTTTTATGGGACAGTCTCGTGTTTACCTTCTCGCCGGGATCTTCAACCTCCACCTAGCGAAAGTAGTTTTGCACATATGAGTCGACTTGAGACGAGACTGGAGGGTGACTCGTCATTCGAGACTAGTAGAGGAGGAAGAGGCGGGTGAAGGTGATGGTAGAATACCGATGGAATGTAGGGATGCGGCCACCTATGGGTTGTCAATAGAGTATTCTAGTCAGGTCATAGACCATCACTCATCTTATTAACTCAGTGTCGAAGAAGGTTATCGAGAGTATTGGGCGCTAGTGGAAATGGATGTTTTGCAGAACACGAATGAGCATTGTTAGAGTGTAGGAAATGTCGTGCGACGTCGTGTCCCGTGGTTGTTCCTCGTATTCTAACCTTGACGGACTTCATTTAGCGGATGTCAATGTGGAGAGGAACTTTAGAAGTTAGGTGCACAGATCACTAGTTGCACTGTTGAATGTAAAAAGGAACTCGTAATTGCCTTATCCTCCCCTGCTGCAGCACGTTAATGTAAATACAAATCCACTGAATCTCTACATGCTTGTGGAAATTTCGCTCAATTCTTGCGTGTGATCCTCACAAGGCTATAGGCTCGATACGTCACAAGTCTCTATTTTCAATGTGCATATAATCGCTATGCCATTTTCTACTATGACTTACACAACCGCCTTGTTTAAGGATGTATGGGGATGGGCTTAGAGGGGAAATCAGTCATCACCATATAGTTGCAAGCCGCAGGAAGTATGTGGCCTCGAATCAGGCTCTCAATTGCACTAAAGATGAAAATGGAAGTGACAAAAAGGGAAAAGTGTTACAAGAGAATGAAGTTGTGAGAGAGCCTGGAGACATCGCTCCATACAATGTCACAAAGTTCAAAGGTCAGCCCGGTGAAAATTTCAACATCACGGGTTTGAGCTGGGTATGCATGGAAAGAAGAGTTTAGGGTAAAGGAAATACAGTTTATATGGGGCACAAAGTGAGTCAGACAAAATTTGTAGTATAAAGTGAATGAGAGTGACTAGGTCAAGCTGGCAACGATTCAGATTAGCTTTGGGTTAAGGCTGTAGTAAGTGCCTATGTGGTGGAAATTTTTTTTTAAAAAAAAGCTTGGCATTGACTCAGGTAGGTGTAAACTAATACCCCCAAAAGCTCAGCTAATTTGAATTTTTGGTGGAGTGATGTCTCCAGGCCCCTTCACCTCACTTTTTTTCATGATCTCAATTTGGATCAGACTCACCATTTCGGTTAGTGTAAAATCACGTGAGATCAAGGGCCGGGGTACGAGGCCAAGAAGTATGCAATAAAAAAGAGGAAGCGGTTGATCCCCCAAAAAGAAGGTATATATTCGCCAACACTATTAGAGTCGTTCTGCTCCAGCGTGAAAATTAACTTCCAGCTTAACTTTTAATGCTTTTTGTTTGATATGTACAGTAAGCTCTATAGAAATTATTAAAGTTGAGCTGAAAGTTGGCCTTCAGGCCTTCTAGAACGAAACTGTTAAGTCTGTTGGTTGTATCGATTCCACGCACCGACCACTCACGTCATGATGCCAACCCGATAGGCTAAGTATCAGGGTAGCTTCTAGTTTAAGTACTTGATTGGTACCACAGCTCTCTTCTTCATCTCCGACAAGTCGACAACTAAACTTCCACTTACTGCGAAGCCACCTCCGGCTTCCGAAACTAAAGCTCTCCATTACTGTTTATTCCATACCTCATCGCAGTGTGTAATCTTTCTTAAAAGCACTGCTGGGAGCTGAACATCGTGCGCAGACTGGGTTTCGACCTTGTTTGACCCGTCAGCAACTTACCTGACCTCACCATGCCTACCTTCCTCAATATTGAAGGCCCCTACTTCAAGGACCAACACGGTCGACAGGTAACGCTTCGAGGCATCAACGTTGCTGGTGACACCAAGTTTCCCACAAGCCCGAATCAGCCTTCACATGTCTTTGACGGCTTCTTTGACGGCGATAATGTCTCCTTTGTTGGACGGCCGTTTTCGCTTGCGGATGCAGATATCCATTTTCAGCGATTAAGGAACTTCGGTTATAATACGATTCGGTACCTTTTTACATGGGAGGCAATCGAAGCCAAGGGGCCGGGAAAGTATGATGAGGAATGGATTGAGAGTACAATCAAGATACTGCGCAAAGCAAAAGAGTACGATTTTATGATTTTTATGGATCCCCACCAAGACGTCTGGTCCCGGTTTTCTGGAGGTTCTGGTGCACCTATGTGGACTCTTTATGCCATGGGCCTAAATCCGCAAGCGTTCAATGCAACGGAAGCAGCGATGGTTCACAACACCTACCCCGAACCCGAAAAATTCCCCAAGATGATCTGGTCTACCAATTACCAAAGAATGGCCAACCAAGTAGCATGGACGCTGTTTTTTGCGGGTCGAGATTTTGCTCCAAAGGCTATCATAGACGAGAAAAACATTCAGGATTACCTGCAAGAGCATTTCATAAATGCTTGCGCCCACTTAGCCACGAGGATCCACGAGGCCGGAGACTTGGAAGATTTCCCCGTTATCGGTTGGGAATCTTTGAACGAACCTAACAGAGGAGTGATCGGATACGCAGCTATTGACGCCATTCCGTCAGAACAGAAGCTACAGAAGGGAACGTCGCCCACAGCATGGCAGGCAATCCTGACTGGAAGTGGCCGCGCATGTGAAATTGATACCTGGGACTTTGGGGGGACTGGGCCCTTTAGAACGGGGAAAGCTCTCGTAGATCCCAAGGGTGTCCAATGTTGGTTGCCAGCCGACTACGACGACTCACGGTATGGGTGGAAGCGTGATCCTGGTTGGAAACTCGGTGAATGTATTTGGGCCCAGCATGGTGTTTGGGATCCCGTGACGGATACGCTTCTCAAAACCGATTACTTTTCGAAAGCGCCGGACGGACAACATATCGATGTTGCTGGGTTCACGAATCTTTACTTCATAAACCACTATAGGGCGTATTCAAAGCGGATCAGGTCAATTCATAAGAATGCCATTCTGTTTTGCCAGCCACCTGTTCTTGAGATTCCGCCAGTCATTAAGGGGACTAAAGACGCACACGAGCGGATGGTTTATGCCCCACATTACTACGACGGCATTACGCTAATGACAAAATCATGGTTCGTGATAGACAATCCCAATGATGAATGAGTGGTTTTGTGCTGATTTTCGTCAGGAACCGGCTCTGGAACATTGACGTTCTGGGGGTCTTACGAGGCCGATATCTCACACCAGCATTCGCAATCAAGATTGGCGAGACGGCAATTCGCAATTGTCTTAGGGATCAACTACTAGCCATGAAAAAAGAAGGCCTTGACAACATCGGAGTAACACCCTGCGTCTTTACCGAAATTGGTATCCCGTACGATATGGATGACAAGTACGCCTACAAAACCGGCGACTTCATCTCTCAGATCCACGCTATGGATGCCAACCACTATGCCCTAGAAGGTGCGCAAGCGGATTTCACATTATGGGTATACACAATCAGCAATAATCATATATGGGGTGACAACTGGAACGGGGAGGATCTTAGTATCTACTCTGCCGAAGACCGAGATCCCAATTCAACCGCGAGCGATTTTAAACTCAGCGGCGAGGTGGACCGGGATAACCTCAAGCGGGCAATGACACGGAATACCATGTCAACAGATATAAGCCGGACCGATTTTCAAGTTACTAGAGCGTACGAGGCTTTTGTTAGACCTTCAGCAGTGTATACCAAAGGCATTATTATCGAATCTGGGTTTGACCTTGCGAATGCCACTTTTAAGCTCAAGCTTGCAGCGGATAAAGTGACCGATGAGGCCTGGCCTACAGAGATGTTTATGCCACCATTCCATTTTCCAAAGGCGGAAACGGAAATTAAAGTTTCGGGTGGAAAGTGGGAGTATGATGACGAAAGAAGCGTATTGCGGTGGTGGCACATGGATGGAGAGCAAGAAATAAAAGTCAAGGGTGTTGGACGTCGAAAGATATGGGGTGAGAATGAAGGTTATTTAGAGATGGTTGCAAGGAATTACGGAACCTGGGGGCAATGCTTAATCATGTAGCTTGGTTTTTATGAGTGCGCGGCTTCGTTTATGTTTGTATTTGCATGGAGGACTGGCTTTTGTTCAGCTTTGGTTTTGTCAGTGTGTGCGTGTGCTCTTCGCTTTGCGCGTTTTCGGCAGGATATCAGGCATGGATGATGATTTTGGTTGAATGTATCTATTTACTTGAGCTTTCATCAAAATATGCAGGCATGACGGGACACTTGTCTCTTGATATGATACAATTCAAAGATCTTATCGCACCTCGGGACTAAGGATGAGGGAAAGAAAAAAATACCGTCTATCTCGGTATAAAAACCACCCTTTCCTATAGGGGGGTATATACACCTATTTCTCCTCCTTCCCGACGATTTTGAGATAGTCTTTCTCGCTAATAACGGATTCTGCTGGCGGCGAAACAGTATATGTGGGTCTAACGAACCTATACACACACAGAACTGTCAGTCCCCACCCAACAACTGCTGCCCCGGGGAAAAGGCAATACCGATCAGAATTGTAAACACCCCCAACCTCCCAGCCCTTAACACCCTTCATCAACTCTTTCTCACGCTTCTCAGCGGCCCAGTAGCGGCGTACATCGTCGCGGTCTGCCTCAGCTTGCAGCATCGGCGTCAGATGGATCCTCGTCCATATCTTTTCGCGTGCCATCTCGCGCCGCTCCTTAATCCCGTTCATGGCCACGTAACAGCCGTAGGCACTGACTACGCCCATCGCAATTAGGTAGTAGCCTGGCCGGAAGCCGCGGAAGGGGAGGTTTCGCTGGTGGTGGTGGTGGAGGTTAGCTGCCGGAGGGGTGGAGACGGTGGTGGTGGGGTACCTTGTATTGGACGGGCTCGTAACCGCCTTGGGGAGGGAGATCTGGAGGTGTTAGTTGGGTTCGATTGGGGGGAAGGGACGACAGTACCTTGGACCATTGTTGTCGAGGTGGTGGACGGTTTGCAGATTGCGGGCGGACCAGATACGGTGATGCATTGGCTCGACCGACGTCGGCTCGGAGCATGTGCCAAGGCCTGGGTTCCGCTACGCCGTGTTTGGATGGAGTGAGTGATGGAGTGTGCTTGAGATGTTGGGCTGCGGCTTTCGGGTGTAGATAACTTCTTACCTACTAAAAAATATCTACCCTCTACTTAACTCTCCACCTACCAATTTGTTTATGTTGCACTTACGATAGATTATACTCCAACAAATAGAATTGTCATGCCACGCCTATCTCGTGCATGGCAGTGAAAAATTTGTCTAGCAAAAGTGACAGGCAAAAGTGCAAGTCCCGAGAGCTGAATGCTACAACCTGAATTGGGGCAATAAAGCATAAGCATAGTAGAGATATCTACCTAATCGTATATAAACATTGCAGAGACAGTGGATGAATGGCTATCAGATGAGTAATGTTGCAGAAAGTAAAGTACTCGGTAAGTAGTTACATTTTGCAGGCGAAAACCATGCAGAGTGTCATTAACGCATTGTAAGCATAGATTTAAACTACATAATTTGATGACAGTCGGTCAACACTACCAGAATGTTCACGGAACATCCCCCCCTTTTTTTTACCACGTTAGCCATTTATCATGATGGAGGCGCCTCATTGCTTTCCTCGGGGTCTCATCCATCTTTTCTGGTTCCAGCGCTACCACCACGTCCTTCTCCATCGCCTCCTCCATCACCTCCTCCTGCATCTCTTTCACGTCCTCCATCGCCTCCTCCTTCACATCCTCCATCGCCTCCTCCTTCACGTCCTCCATCGCCTCCTCCTTCACATCCTCCATCGCCTCCTCCTTCACATCCTCCATCGCCTCCTCCTTCACGTCCTCCATCGCCTCCTCCTTCACATCCTCCATCGCCTCCTCCTTCATATCCTCCATCGCCTCCTCCTACTTTTC
>Ga0307512_10003184_pt1 | contig 19463 bp, 13 predicted proteins | sample 14_EM_MG_FD_200267 | JGI IMG/M metagenome (GOLD analysis project Ga0307512, IMG submission 200267) | Populus trichocarpa ectomycorrhiza microbial communities from riparian zone in the Pacific Northwest, United States - 14_EM | ecosystem: Host-associated > Plants > Roots > Unclassified | place... | reverse complement strand
CTCCTTTGGCGGCGGCTTGAAGTGCTGTTCGACCACGGATTGAGCCTGAGGGCGCATTGACATCGGCTTTGGCCTGTAAGAGTCGATCTACCACGGCCAAGTGCCCTCCTTCAGCGGCGGCTTGAAGTGCTGTTCGACCAAGGTTTGAGCCTGCGGGCGCATTGACATCGGCTTTGGCCTGTAAGAGTCTATCTACCACGGCCAAGTGCCCTCCTTCAGCGGCGGCTTGAAGTGCTGTTCGACCGTCATATTTACCAGGTGCGTTGACATCGGCTTTGGCCTGTAAGAGTCGATCTACCACTGCCAAGTGCCCTCCTTCAGCGGCGGCTTGAAGTGCTGTTCGACCGTCATATTCAGCAGGTGCGTTGACATCGGCTTTGGCCTGTAAGAGTCGATCTACCACGGCCAAGTGCCCTCCTTCAGCGGCGGCTTGAAGTGCTGTTCGACCACGGATTGAGCCTGCGGGCGCATTGACATCGGCTTTGGCCTGTAAGAGTCCATCTACCGCGGCCAAGTGCCCTCCTTCAGCGGCGGCTTGAAGTGCTGTTCGACCAAGGTTTGAGCCTGCGGGCGCATTGACATCGGCTTTGGCCTGTAAGAGTCGGTCTATTACAGCCAGGTGACCCTGTTCGGCGGCAGCCTGGAGTGCTGTTCGACCACAGCTTGAGCCTGCAGGCTCATTGACATCGGCTTTGGCTTGTAGGAGTTGATCTATTACAGCCAGGTGATCTCCTGCTGCGGCGACTTGTAGTACAGTTCGATCCTGAGACCGTTCTTGTAAATTAATGCCATAGCCCAAGAGCATCTGCACAAGGACATCGTATCCAAGGGAACAACAAAGGAAAATAGGTGTGACTCCTCCACAGTCAAGTTTAATATATTCCCCAATTCCCTCTTTGACGCGACCCATAGTCAACATAAAGATTCCTGCATGGCCGTTCCTCACAGCCCATCGGAACTGGGCGGCATAAGGGAGGTCATTGGGGCTGTCATCCAATTCCCAAGGAAGGGGCAACCGTCCACTCTGCGTCAAATCCTCAAATAATCTCCAAGCGCTTGCGTCATAATTGTCAGGCAAAATATCAGAATAATGATTGATCCAATGCTCGGTGGCATATTCAAATAGTCGAAATTTCTGTTTTAGAGCATCCGATTGCTTAATGGTGGTGCGCGGCCCGAGAATTTTCCCAAAGTCGAACTGCGATGTACGCTGCCAAAAGAGTCGCGCGAGGAAACTCCAGACACGTCGCATTGCACTTGGCAACAGCGCTGCTATCAATTCAGAAGGTGCAATATTGACCGCCTTCATTTTTGGCAATGAAGTGACTTGGGTTTCGAAGTCTGCAAGACTTAAGTATGTGACGCAAACGCCACCGATCAAGTTATTCACTTCTCGCATTTCCAGGTGAAAGCCGAGGCCTACCGCCTTAGAAGACTGCGAAAGTAGGAATTCAAAAGCAGTGTAGTGAACGATCTGAATAACATCGCCATCCTCCGAATGTGTTACTGTGACAAGGTTTCCACAATTCTGTAGCATCCTGGTTTGACTTATGGGAAACCGACGACGGCCTTGATCCCAAAGTGTGTCGCCGGGCTCGAATGAAATGGCTTCAACAAGCTCATCCAAGTGCAAAGGCCGTCTTGCACCGGCAATCCAGATAAGAACTTTTTTGGCAGTATCGGGCTTTCGGTGCTCGATTATCCTCTCCAGGATTCTGGCGTACGTTTCGTTTAAACCACGAGGTAGCGATCGTAAAACCTGGCGAATATCATCGTCGTTATTTTCTTTGCAGATATCGTCAAGTTGCAATGCAACCCAAAGAAACCTATTGCCTTTAGCTTGAGCTAACTAAGACGGTCCGACCACGTAGTGATATATACATTCCTTCTGACTTAAGAACGAGAGTCTCTTTTATTTCCCCTATCATTGATAAGTTCCCTAGGATAAGGCTTCCCTGCTCAACTTTGTCCTTTAACTTAGCTTCAACAAAAGCTTCAATGTCCGAGCAGGTTGGTGTATCTAGTGATATTTTGTAAAACGATCCCAGAGACTGAGAAATTTCAACTTCGTTACGACAGGATACCAGAACCTTAATGCTATCACGAATCTCCAGAAGTTTTTTTAAATGTAGCAACACACGCCGTTTATTATGGTCGTTGCACTCGTCTAGACCGTCGACTATGAAGAATGTGATATCTGGAAGTTTAGCCGCCGGAATTAGTATTTGAAAAAGTTGGTCCTCCGTTGGTGGGCTGTGGACACCTCTATAGAGGTCCTCCAGTTTCCCTTCAAGCTCTGGCGGTATTGTGAACACATTCAATATCTGCTTGATAAAGCTGCTTATCACAGTCCGTATTTCCAATGACCTGTGATTTGCAAAGTCACAGAAGAAATAGCATATCATAGAGGACTTCTGACGGTGCGAAAAGATATAATCGATAATTCCAGTGGTCATTATAGTCTTCCCGGAGCCAGCTATTGAACGTTATTCTCTATCGCATTGACTTGGGCTGTGTCACTTACGAATTCCATGATACCACAAACCACTGGAGCGGGTTTCCTGATACCATCCTTGAAATTCGGGAGTTTCTGTTACCCATTGGCCAGTACCCTCGTGACGCAGAGACCGGGCCCTTAAAAAGGAGTAAGTGTGGTCGTAGTCAGATATATTATCGAGCAAGCGCTTACGCTTTTCCTCTGAGAAACGAGCCAGGTCAGTATTCAGATATGCCACATGCTGACACTACTTACCTTTTTGTCGAATATCCTGTTGTACCCTCCACTCCCGACTATCTCCCCAGTATTTGAGTTGGAGAGCACGATGCTGATGACCTTGGTGTCGATATAAACTTGCTACCTGACGCTCCCTACATGCAGCACTTTCGGATGCGATGGCTAGTTCTCGGTCAATGTTTTCCGATTGTTCCTGAAGACCTCTTTCAATATCAGGGAATTGAAGCTTGAATGGTCGCCAGAGGGACTTCTGGAACTGTCGGAGACCTGCATAAACACGTCAGTGACGGTGTACCAGCATGCAGTGGCTCTGGGGACATATCTCACCATTTGTTTTCAAAAACTTGAGCGCGTCGGTGCAAAACGTGATACTGGTGGCATAGAAGGTGCAAACCGAATTACAAAGTTCAACAGAGTCAGGGTAGAGTTTTTGAACGCGATCAAATACGGGACATAGAGACCCAAGTTTCTCAATCAACCCCGCCAGCTTCTCAAAGTAATCCAAAAAGTTCATTGCAACCTAAAACGATTCATCGATAGTAAGTACGAGATACTCTGTAGTTGCCAGGTGCAGGGATTCATACCATGATCAGAAACTTCACGCTACCCCATACCAATGCCGAAATCTTCGTATCTGACTGAATGAAAGTGTCGACAATGGCAGAGAACTGATGCACAGACTCCAAAAATGGCGAGATTCGCGACATCATTCGTCTAGCACCATGCTTTGAATATTTTCGATCTAGGGCATCCGTGACATCGACAACACTTGATGCGGCTAAGTCCGAGCTTCTCAGCATGTCCGAGTATTCTGCCGGGGTGAGGAGTTGACGGAAGGCGTCAAGAGCATCTTTTAGGGCACTATGGCCGCTATATATCTCTGTTAGGTTGATCCATTCAGTCTTATCAAGTACACTTACTCCTTATTCGACATCACGACGGTATGTAGCTTTGGTGTGCAGCTTCAGTCGTGGTAGAAGAAATGATGGCTATGAAGAAAACGAGGAACAGTTAATAGAAAAGCAAGGGAATGGTAGTGTGAATCAGAAACCTCCACTATTTGACGTACAACGGATAACATTTTATGGGGCGACTAAAAGTCTTCTAGTAACTACAGAAACATCCTGGTCTGCACCGTGAATGTGTCATGGAATGATTCGCCGCAGGTAGTGAGCTGCGCCACATACTCGGATCAGTTGTGTGTCATTGGCAAAGTTAGTCAATGTCGGCACCCCTTCATTTACTCCACACCTCAATGGGAATATATTTTATCTACTAAGTGTAAGTAAACCATATTTTCCAATGTCATTTTGAACGGCTATGGTGGTGCTACTTATAGTAGTTGGACTTTAGATATATGAGGCTCAACGTACATTAAATGGCGATAATTAGTGCAAGGCGTAGGCAGGGTTGCGATTACCGGCAAATACATCAGATCTGCACCTGAGATGCCATATACAGTTAGACGATTTTCCGAGAACTTCAAACTTGCGACGTACGCTTACTGCTGTTTAAGGTCGAACTCGGTCGACAGGTTCCTTCATTTTATGGTCTGCAGATTACTTATGGCTGAGTTAGATTAGAGTATATACTGTACCTTCTCTCATTCCTAGTTTGTCTAGCCACGTGTGGGTTTGCGGGCACGTGGCTAGCGGATGTACTGTACTGATTGGCTCGAGAGTTTGCAGCATCAGACGTGGCTTTGACTCGAACTTTTACTTAGTAGGGTGTAACTCCAAATTCTATGATTTTGAGATCTGCGAGTCAAACTAAATTCATTCATCATTATTCCCAAGACTTCTGAGGCATGATCTGGAGTTTGTCTTTGATCATTGGGGAAAATCTATCATTTTCTTGCGCTCGCAAACTAGCATTTGCCTCCTTCGCAACCTCAGTCCGCAGACAGCTAACCGACGGACGAAATTCTAGGCACGAGAGCACCACTTTCTTCACCCTTGGAACAATATTGTAATTGTTTGTCCAAGTTCGCTCACAAGCCAAGCTTCCCAACAGCGCTGGATGAATTGCCACCTATACTCGTCCGCTCGTCTGCCAATAGAATAATCCACCGTTCCCATACCTTACCATGCCATCCCATTCGCTCGCAACTAGCCCTCATTTTGCTGCAGCACCAACGCATCCATTCCTTCAACCATCGCTTCTATTTGGCAATCTTTGGATGAATTCACGTGGCATCTCCACGTCGCCACCGAGTCGCTTCCACTTGGAGTCAAACCCGACTCCCATCTCGTCTTTGTGTTGCTAGCGAGCTGAGCTGTGTGCCCGTTGCCACTGTAGGTCTTTCGTTGGGCTCTGCAAGGCGCGTTTGCTCGCACCTGTTCGTTGTTAGTTTAAGTAAAATTCCACGTCGTTTGTTGAGAACGTAGACCTATACCGATCCACTTATCGATAGCAGCGTTGGCTTTTTTTCTTACAGTTCAGTTGGAAGGGTTTGGACGGTGGCAGTGTGGATGCAGTAATAATATTGGCTCGCATCAGACAAGTACACCCTGATTAGGTCAGTATCGCATATAAATTCCGACCCAAAGCTGTTTCAAAGGAATAAGTGCGGGTGAAATGAAATCCCCAGTTTTAGATTATACACATCCATATTAGGAACGGTAACATTCGCTGGGAATAGATGATGCGATGGTAATAAAAGACGGGCTATACAACGCGACTCAGCAAATGTCAGCGCTGAAGCAAGTATATGCCTCAAACCTAATGTCTCTAGCAGATTAATTCAGTAAAGAGAGACGACTAAGCGACCGAGAGGCAACCGTCCTTGAGCAATAATGGGAATAAGTTTGATACTTCAGCTTCATTGTTTCCATATAACTATCGCACTGTGAACTTATTTTTCCCGTACCCAGACGCTCTGCCCTAGCTCGTACCTCGCTTGTGCAGTAGCTGGCTGGCTAGAGCATGAGTCGAAAATCCGAGCCTGCGAGGATTTGAGGCTCAACAGGCGCGCTACACCAGCCACCTAAGTCTGAGCGCGAGAAAAGCGGCTTATTTTGTGTGGGAAACTGCATGTTCTAGTCTAGTTCTCGGGCCATTTCTACGTATATATTTTCTCCCGTATCTTTTTCCTTATACCTTTCTCCCCGTGGCTTTTCTCTCTGTAACCCCTTTGCCAAAGTATGCCACATAAGATCGGTGGCACTGTATTCCTTTATCCTGTTGAGAGCAAAAGAGAAAGAACGAAGAAGCTCAATTGTCTATCGATACAAGAGAAGGAAAACACTAGACTTATATACAGAGAAAAGACCATACTCGGCGAAGCCGAGTATCACAACCGGAGCCCGAAGCCGACTACCAGTGCCGGGGCTAGGCCTCCTCATCAACATGGGGGCAGGCGAGGCCCATGGGGGCTACCAGCCACCGGGCCAAATCTGATGCCAACATATCCCGTGCTTTCTTTCTACACTACCGAATTCCTAACTCGATTTTGGCATTGAATACCCAGTTAACTTTGTTAAGGAAAGTAGCATTATAATATCGATACCTCACTGGGCGCCTTGTATTAGGTGAATTCTTGTCCCTTAGAGGGATTATGTAGGAAAGAACGTTGCAGGCTCTGCTTTGCAATGCTTTATGAACGAGGGTCTTGGATAACGTCATAAGGTTAGAAAACAGCTTGAGTATATCCTGAGCCACAGAAGGACGCAATCTATAGACTTTCTGCTGCATGAACGGATTAAGTTGGTGTTGCTTTAGTACGAAGATAGCTCATTGTATTCAGTAAGAGAGCTAGTCTTAGCTACCGTATATATATCCGTGTGAGAAGCTATGGCCAACTGTAGACAGTAGCCATGCACAGAGTAGGACAGGGTGTCTATATTCATATTTGCAAGTAAGTGCTGCATATGTACTTGGATCGTGAGTCTCGGCATCTCTGAAGTCTCAGCATCGTCTGAAGTCTTGTATGAGAATGAAGACTTGTATGAGGATGGTGACTGTATGAGGATATGCATCAGGACCAGGGTGATGCGTCTCATTCCAGATAGAGCATACGCGTATGCAGATGGTAGATTGTACATATACGGTCTTTGGCCCTCGAGATAGAGCAATTAGTATACACTTTCAACAGTTAGTTTTAACGTGTGTCGAGTGATGTAGAATGATGCCGAGCTTTAGCCCTGCAATTTTTGGCTACTGGTTTAGGAACTATGACGAGTAGTGAGATGGCCACTACTATACTGACAGATGCAGCAGGCTATCGGTTTGGAGAATGTCTTTCAGCTGGACATCGCTAATAAGAGGTTTAGTCATTGTGCCATACGTCCATTCATAACAAAATACTCTTCTAACAGCTACGCATACTACCCCAGGGTTCTTTTACAACACCCTGTAGCTGATATTGTTTATAATTTACCGTTCTTGGTCTTTATATCTAAGCCTCATTGTCACTCCACCATTTCAAATTTCCAATACAATTAGGTAATGGTAGGAAGACGGTAGCCATGTGCCCGAGGTTATCGGGCATTGCTGGAGCACTAATAGAAGGGCTAAATATTAGCCCTGCTCTCCATATATAAGAGGCGTATCCTCCCGAGTACATAGAGTTTACAATCAATTTTACCCTCCACTCGCCCCACCATCAGCACGTGTATATATGGGTTGGGATGGCGATATACAGCGGGTGGCTAAAAGTATCAAGCAAGCGGACATTAAGCGGCAAGAAATATTGTTGCCCCAAACAACCTAACAGTTTGCATATACCACCAAAAGAGTACAAAGGACAAAAACCCACAATGTTCCATTCTTGCCAGTTTGATCGGTCATTGGGTCGGGTGATACTATTATTGGCAATCGCACAGTAAGCAGCGGTTCCTGTATAGCACGCTGTAAATTCTCCCACTGAGCATCATACTTGCTGAGTCTCAATTAAAAACCTTCAGATCACTTTCCGGAGGGTACATTATGGTTCACAATTACTCAAGTTGGGCGCTTGACAATATATGCCGCTTAATGTCCGTTTGCTCGATACTTTTAGCCACCCGCTGTACAATAGGGTTCCTGTTAATCTCCGTTTGGTAATTCTTCCTACCTCTTGTCTATACTGTTCACGTTCACGTCTTATGTATTATTCTTTAGGCATCAAACCGTTCAGTATTTTCCTTGTTTTTCCTACCATTACAGACATGGGTGATTGCGGCAAAGTGTGAACCATTCTTATCACTCGCTACAGCAGAGTTTGGGCTGGTGGCAATTTACCATAGAGGCCCCAGCTGTACCACTCACCGAGACTCGAGACTGAAAGTGGCATGGATCAGTGTTCCGCGGGGTGTCCGTGAGCGGACTGGATATTCACGTTCTCACACGCTAATAAGAACGAACTATATATGAAAGCAAATAACAGCTATTCTTCCTCCTCCGCCGCTACCTTGAAACTTAGGAGTGTGGGAGTCAATGACACTGCTTTTCTGATGACGTTATAATGGCAGGAATATAAGTGGCCAGAGGAGGTTTATTGCTCAGTTCTCAGCATATCAGAACCTATAGAGGTTTTTGCCGCCTCTGAGAGCGTCCATTGTGTACTAACACCTAAATAGCCATTGCTTTTAAGGCTTTTCTGAAAGGCACTAAAACCCCGAAACCACCTCCGCCGTTGCCGTTGCCGCATTCGCAGCCGCAGCGATTCCCTCATCCCCTTACTGATGAACCACCAAAGACATTAACTCTTTCCTAGTCCGTATTGTACAATGTCAACTCCTGTCGCTCAAACAGCAGGGAATTCTCTCCAGGATACGGTGAGTACGCATGTGGTTGATTCGTGTCTGATTCCGTACCCGGGAGACATGAAACATGTCCGCTGTTTGTTGGTAGAACTTTCCTCGCGAGCGATATCAATGTAGCGCTACATTCTCGACCCTTAATCACGCCGCCATCCCACTCGCGTCGCTGTCACGAGAATGATGACGCATTACAGACGTTGGGGATGAAACTTTAGAGGCCGGCAAAATGGAGACAAAAGTTGGGGTAGAACAAGGTATCCCAGGATTTTTTCTGTACCGTGAGTGAGATTCTGTGAAGCGTAAGTACTTCCAGGGCTGAAGTTGCCAATGCCGTAAAATTTCAATTCCCTTCTGCCACTGGCGACCCACTGAAGAATTATCATTTCTGTAAACCCCGAGCTTTATTATCCTCACTCTACGCAAACAGCTGTCAGATACGCACGCTAATTTTTGTGAATCACGGCGTAGGTTTCAGCTGTGAATCCAGTGTTAGCATCCGGGTAGGGAAACGTTGTGCCGGTTGGAGCTGCACTTGTTACCCCCACATTTTGCAACCTTCGTCCCTCCTAGACTCTTGGCGGCGGGATCTCTCGGGCCGTGCCGTCGCTAGCGTAACGATGATGCATGTGCTCGTTGAATTTTCAAGACTCCGGACATCCCTGTCAATTCTGATAAGATTACATCTTAGTACTCGGGTCTGGGAGTAAAGGATCCGACGCTCCTTTTCTGGTATTAAATTTGCTGTGAGACTAGGGTGTCAACAGGGTGGGAAAGCTGAGGTGAAAGTCAGTGCACTTCCCAGTTTTACCATTTTGCCATTATTCAGGTCGCACTTCACCTAAAACTGCATCCTGCGCACTCAATTTTACCGTTCTTGTGTGGTTACCTGCCAGAACAGGGGCGTCCGATCCTCTACTCCCAGACCCGAGTATATAATCATCCAACTTTGATGTGAAATCACTGAACTTTTGATGCGTCGCCAAGGACGCTTATGCGGGGACGTGGAAAATTGATGAATAGAGTACATATAAACACTGTTGAATGGTAATTTCCTGTCTCGGCTAAATAAATTTTATATACTTCTTTTGTACCCAAAGGCTCTCCGAGTTCCAAAAACTGGATCGGCCCGCCCCAATCTAAACGACCATTAACATGGTTTGGAAACTAAGAAATACAAGCGGAGAACCTACAATTGGCGCTCGTAGGAGCATATTTGGGAGATATTCCCGCCGCTAGTTGTTAGAACATTTCATGTGAGGCTCGTCAAAATCCGGATCCAATCGGTTACGCAACCTCGCGGGGGTATCCCTGTCAGGATTGTTTGATCGGCCGGGCCGAGCCGTCACTAGCTGAACTTGACATCGGGCTAACAGAAATACTCGGGTCAGGCAGTTGAAGATCGGACGCCCCATTTCTACCAATGGATTTTACTGTGGGAGCAGAGTGTTGAGTGACTATTGACCAGGGGGTGAAGCTAAGAACAAAGTCAAAGCACACTGGCTTTGCCCTTTGTATTAATATTCAGATTGTGTTATACCCATCGCTCTACCATATCAAGTCAGTTTGTTGTGGTAACCTGCAGGAAAAGGAGCGTCCGATCTTCTACTGCCTGACCCGAGTACGAACTTGAATGATACCTCAATGTAAAATTATGAATAAATATGTTCTTTATGAGAATATTTGGAATACAGAAGGATACTTCTGATGTTGGATTCAAACAGGTACTCCAAGATGCTTCCCGAACGCAAGTGCTTGAGGCGAAGACAAGAGACGGATTCTGATTCTATTGCATATATAGACCTGCCAAGCTAACCATAAGTTAAGTTAATGGTAAGGTATCCGATAGAGCACAAAGCGCATAACTCTTCTGTATATATCTTAAGTCCTTTCTCCCTCTTTTCTCTTCTCTCTGTACGATAGAGCATACGCGCACGGTTCTCGCCTCGATACTTCAATAGAATTAACTGTGTTATAACACCTGCTACTTTTGTCATGATCTTGTTTTAATGGCTGAACTAATTCAACGCTGTTGACGCCTTTATTCCGGTCTCATTTCAAAAATAATGTAACTTGTGGTAGTAATTCCAATGTTACGGGACGCCGGCAATCGAGGCTGGCAATCAAGTTCCTGTTCTAATTGCTACAGTAACTTCTATTAATTTAAAAAATACAAAGCTACAATATCCGTATAAATTTTTCTTTTATAGTACCAATGTCTGCCCGAGGGAGAAGAAACTCGCGTGTTCCACTCACATGATCACGCACCACCGCATATCACATTGATACTGCCATCAAAACCATGAAACGTCCGCCACCAGCATAGGACCCTGCGAGCTTACGTTTTTTTTGCGAAGCTCATAGGCTATAATTTTGCTGCCAAAAGCTCTTAGTATTTGCATCACCAGCCGTCAGATTGTGGTGTGCTGCAGTGTAACAAGGCTTGCGAGGGCGGCGGGGTAGGTAATATTCCGCCGGTTGGTAACCTCGAACAAATGCAAACAGATAGCAAAATACATCGTAAGCCGTTATTTACTGGACGTGGTCGTATGGCGGTTATCCCCTACATGCCTAATTTTCTTAGATTTCCTATTTGGAATGCTGATCATAAGATTTGACCAATCAAATAACCAAGGATGGTTCAGCCTGACATTAATTGACCAATGAGCTTTCAGGGCTGAAACTGCAACAAATCTAAGATAATCCGGAGTTTAGGGGATTGATATCGTGCGATGGGTCAAACTTATCACGTAGGCATTTGGATACTCCCTGTTTGAATGAAAAAACTCTGGAAACGCGGTATGATAAAACACTCATGTGTTATTGCTCACCGAACCTTGAGAAGTCGTAAATATGTTGATGGTAACAGGTTTCCGGAGAAGCTATCCCAGTAATCGTCGTCGATAATAGTCCTAGCTTGAGGAAGAAATCACTTGTATCTAGCACAGAGAAGAACCGACAAGATACTGTACCAAGGACATCGAGTCCTAGTGACCGAGCCAGCCTAGTATATACAGATACCGGGAACTCTCGGCATACTGTTTTTTAACTGAGAATTGGTCATATATTCTCGTCAAAGCACACCATACATTTCTCCAGGATCCCGCAGTCTAGAATATGGCCCGAACCTTATGCACTACGCAGACTGAAGTCCGATGTCGTATCGGCATATAAATGTTATATAAAGTGATGAATTGGTCCAATCCCAGTGGTGAAACGCCTGTAATAGACTTGCATGGATCCGGTCCGCCCCACACCGTCAACATCGAAATCAGTAAATTGTGCTCTCCTATATCATCATCCGCTACATGCTTGGTATGCTCACATTTGTTGTGCTGACCCTGATAGAATGCCTCTTTCGTAGTCTTTCAATCACGGCAACGTACTACATACGCTGCCTACAGTTCGATCAACATCTTTACCCCGTCTCATACAATACCTTTACCTAAAGCCCGAAAAAACCCTAACGTATGTATAGTTCGTACATCGACAAATATCGGATGTTTAGAGTATCCTCAAGACACGTGCGCAACCGGACGCACTACCCCAAGCAACCACCACCGGGTGATATCGAATATTTATGCAGTGAAATCCTGATGAACTGTGCGGGTCTTTGTCAATTCTATTTGAGTTCTTGAAGTTGTGGGGTTGCGATGTGGGCCTCGTAAAACTGCAGTGCATCATGAGACAGTATCAACGGTATTCTATCAACGAATCAGAACGAAATAAATCTGCCTGACCGACTGATTAGAGCTGTAACATGGCTTCTGTAATCAGGCTATATGCATATCAGCTCTCTGTAATGCAAAGAATTCTAATATAAACCGAATTTTATGCTACTATTGTGTCCATGGGGCCAGAAGGCCTCATCATAAACGAATATTGTGATATTCCGCTCTAACCGCATGGGTATGGTATGCGGGGAAGCGGGGAGATATGAAAAGTCGACAACGCAGGTTCTAGGCCTGGACTCCGGAAATAGCCGGAGGTACGTATTTCTGCCGCTGTTAGAGGGTGGGAACAGATTAGGGCACCACTAACACCTTGGTATGCATCCAATGTGTAACCATTCGAGCGACATTTCAATCTTCTCGAGGATGGTAAGCATAATAGTTTTAACATTGAGCGTCAAATACGTTTTGCAGTCTGGCAGACATTTGATAAGAGGACCGACCCCAGATTTCGGGGCTCAACAGCTACTACTGTGCGCATGAACATTCTTCGGAGTTCTTTTATCACTATTATCACAAGCATTTAAAACCGAAGTCATCCTGAACCATTTCTGCCATGGCTTCGGTAAAACCATACCCAATCACTGGAGTCCAATCTCTTCAGCCTGAGCTACGCTTCAATATTAATCATTTCTCAACAGCGGAAGAACTGAAGACTAGATGGTACTTATTTCTAAGGGGTTTACAAGCCCTTCAGGATCAAGGAGAAGACAGCGAAACTCCGCTAGGATATTATCAGATAGCCGGTGAGATCTCATCCGAAATTTGTCACAAATGTACGCTTACCTTAAACACGATAACTGACATGTTGAAGGAATACACGGCGCCCCTTATATTCAGTGGATGGAAAGTGTAGACCCTGAGGACAGACCGGGCGACTACTGTGCTCACGGGAGGTACTTAGTATTAGTCCTCATCCACGATTATCCCTAACTCTATAGTGCACTGTTCCTGACATGGCATCGCCCCTACCTACTACTTTTGGAAGTAAGTGCTTGGAATCTGCCGGGTTATAGCTGTTGTACTGACTACCAGCAGCAACGTATCGTGGAGGAGGCTATGAAAGTTGCAAATGGATTCTCAGATGAGATTAAAGAGACTTACTTGCAAGAAGCTTCCAAGATCAGACTTCCGTGAGTCAAACCGCTCTTGCGCTGCCATCCGGGGAAAAGGTCTACGGTTAATATTGTCTCTATGTTGCTACAGGTATTGGGATTGGGCCTCCGATGCGAACCTACCAGAGATTGTGAATCAAAGAAACATCGATATCAACCTACCCACTGCCGACTCCAACGAGCTCGTACCGGTCACAGTCCCGAATCCTCTGTATTCATATAAATTCAAAGACGGCTACCGAAGAGAACGAGACTTTTCCATCATCCGGATGCCAGAGGTAATCAGCTGTGCAGTTATCCGGTACCAGAATGGTCGAAGCTTACATGATACCTAGTTTCTGAATTTCGCGGAGACTAGACGCTGTCCCGATAAGAATGGTGAAAGCCAGCCTGATGTAGCTAACCAACAACTCAATGCAGCAAGGCCGAGAAACTTCACGTAAGCTATTTCTGCGGCTCCATCCCCAATATACTGATTTGTAATCAATGCAAATAGGTTTCGTGCAGCTGCATTCTACTTACTCATGACCGAAGGACTTAGCTATGGGTCATTTAGCAATACCAACTGGCGTGATGGGGATGGTGCAAGAAGTATTGTCTCACTGGAGGACCCGCACAATACTATCCATGGTATGTGATCCCCTGTTGAATGAGCTATCGGATTATGAAAGGCTGATCGCAAACCACTTGTAGTTTGTATTGGCAACGATATGAGGCAGGCGGCCGATACTCCGACAAATCCACCGGTACCTCCACGTGGGCATATGTCCCAGGTATCAGTGGCGGCCTATGACCCGATTTTCTGGCAAGTACACTTCCGCCCCCGGAAAGTTTCTAAAATAAACTAATTGCGACATTAGGCTACAGTACGTTTCATATTCTCAAGCAATATAATCCCAGCCTAACAATGTACGGCAATGAACAGCCACGGCAACGTTGATCGTATATATGCGCTGTGGCAAGCAATTCGGTACACCGAAGAGTTTGAATCTCAAGGCGCGCAAACGGCCAGGCTTCCACGAACTCCTATCACCGATACCGCCGAGACGACTCTTAGGCCATTCTACCATGACTCTCAGAAAATTTGGATCAATAGCATGGTTCAAAGATCAGGCGATAATAAACCAACGCAAGTCAACCGAACTCCTAGTATTACAAATGTTCTAATAGACGGTCTGCAGCTGCGTCACTTACAATTACTACTACCCGGAAATTGATATTACTCTCAATGAGCAGGATTTGAAGGAGCACGTTATGAGAAAGGTGTATGAACTTTATGCCCCTGAAACGGGTGATCCGACAACCGAAAAACATCTTAGCCGTGCAGAACTCATAGAGAACCTGCCATCTGGTGATGACCCCTTCTTACGAGATTGATCTTGAATACTGAATGCTAACATATCCTTATCTCTCTAGATTTAGAACTAGGCACCAATTCGGTAGTTCGACGAGAGTGGATGATCATTCTTAGAGTCGGGAAGTACCTTATCCAAGAAAATGTTCACATATTTTTCTTTCTAGGCGATTCAGAATCCACATCAAACCAATGGAGTACATCTGAGAACTTAATCGGGTCTTTCCATACATTCAAAAGTCCAATCGATGTCTGCGCAAATTGTGCTAGCCAAGAACAAGCTAGAACTATTACGTGTGGTGGAATACACATCAGTGATGAGCTCGCCAGAAGGCTCGACCAAGACACCAAGTTGCATGATATTGACAAGGTGACTCGGTATATTGACGACAATTTGACATGGAAAATTATGCGAGTAAGTATATCCGTCCGCAGAAGGAAATTACTCGTACTAACTCGATCGCATGTAGGACGACCATACGGTCCTAAATACTAGCGCTCTGTTGACAAATGAAGAGGATTCCTTGTATGTGGGTTTAGTCAGCTTCAATCGGAGCTATGCATCAAACGATGAAAAACCGGATAGCGCTGTTTGGGACACGAAAACTCACTACATGGGAAAATATGATGGCGGACTCAAGAAACCTTATACCCAGGTAGAGTAATATCTGATTAGCAAATGGTGGCTAAATACAATTTCCTTTTGCTTGATTACTTGGCACTGTATTTCATTAGTTTACGAAGTCATATGCTGGGTCACACTTAAAGGATAATGTACACACTTATGATTCCTTGGGCGGGTGAGTGGCTTGATGTTCTATTTCTTACTGCAAGCGGAAGGTCTGCAAATCATCTAGCAAAAAATGAAATGTCAGTTATAACTCAGAATATGCTCGCCTTTGATTGCTAGCTGGAACTGGGGAGCCATAGCAGTCATAGATATACAATGTTTAGGAGCCGGAGATATACAAAATAGAAGATACTTTCACCTCGGGGATTATTTTAATCAAATATCTTGACATACGGTATTGCTTCATTCGGAAGAAAGTTATCTAACGTACTATGTTTGGTTTGGCGTCAGGCCCGGCTTGTAGTTGCGGTACACATTACACTAAGCAAGATAAGGAATTCTCTGAACTATATTGGACGTATGATTTTTCTACTGCGCATATTACTAGGAATGAAGATCGTTGATTATATTCTGTAAGAGAGAGCCCGTCTTGGCTGCCGCGTATATATCCGTATGAAAAGCTATGACTATCTACAAAAAGCAGTCACGCACCAAATAGGTCAGGGCATTACGTTTGCATGCATAAATGCAGTTAGAATGCGAAACTGAGTGATGGAAATGATGCCGCACCCAATCTATGTTCGTAAAGCCATGTAGTTTTTGAACCAAGTGAAAATATGACGGTAGGCCTTAATTGGGCATAAGCTGTAATATGATATGCGTGGGATGGAAGAAAAAAGCAAACAAAAACCACCGCCGAAGCAAAAACCAATATCCCGCGAAAAGAAGCGAGCGTGCAGTAATGCGGTGCCTCATACACTCCCAACTGTGTCTTCTCGCGGATGCACCGCTAATCGAACCCCATCTAACTACACGTGAGTTTACCCAGACAATCAGTAGCGTAGTTCTTGCTCCATGTTCGTGTTCGTCCCTGTGGAACAACCGCCCCACACTTGAGTGGAAAGGCATTGGAACAGACTTCTGAACTTAAATCTCTTGCATACCCTGCATGTTTTGCTATCTTCGGTCCCACCTGGGCTCTTGGCGGCGGGATCCGCCGGGCTGAGCCATCACTAGCCTTAACCTTAACATACAGACTCATAAAAGATTGGGAATTCCCTAAACTGGCTAATACAATCCTTTTCCGGGCAGGTATCCCTCAACCACTGCTCGATTAACCGAAACAACAAAAGTTCTAGCACAGATTGAGATCTCGTGGCTAATACCCTCCCGAAAGAAGTATAACTAATCATCCAAACTCTTACTCTGCTCCCTTATTCCCTGATCTTTATTTTATAGCCATACGTACCCTATCCTTTCCAATGCCACCTACTAACCCTTTATCAAAACATACGATACTTATTTATGGCTTATGTGAAATACACTAATTCGACAAGACAATACAGTCGGGAAAGATTAGCGATGGGTCGGTGAGCAGATAAATAAGTAGAGAGCGAAGAGGAAGAGAGGGAGAGGGAGGGAGAAGGAGAGGGATGGAGATCGAGAGGCTATTTCTGGTACTCTGAAGAAAAGGTTCAACGCTGGACAGAGCGACGATGATGATTGCCGAACACAAATTTGTGCCCCATATCTATTGAGAGAAACTACATTTTGGAAAGGCAGGGAGTTGCTTATCTAAGTATAGCTTTCGTTTGGGGTTAGTGTGTTGAAAGTTAGGTGATTGAGTTATGTAAGTTGACGAAGTTAATGACCATTGACGAGAATCGAAGATAGGAAAGACGGAACGGCGTTACGCCTGTGCTTCAATGTGGCCATCCATCTTCCTCTTCCTCTTCCTTTTCGCTCTCTACTTTTTATCCGCCCCCTGATCTGTCCGCAATAAAACGCACGGATTACATTATTTAAAAATCCCAGTTAGATAAACTTCGAGTGTTGATTGGAGCAGTAGCGAAGCTCTTGTGGCATAAATGGTTGACCAACTAGAATGACATAATCTTCACTTGACAAATCTCGAGCTAGAGATCGATCAGCCAGTTCTAGTACCTATTAGACTCTAGCTCAAACTTTGTTAAATAATCTCTATCAGCCGTTCCAAAATGTCTTTATCCTCTGTACATTTAGGCAAATCTTATCTAATCTCATCCTTATTTTGATCTCTAGAGCCATAGCAGACTGTCCGTACATTCTGTCATGCGATGTCTACGATTGCTATGTGGTTCACTTTAGAAGAGAGGTTAGGTAGATAACGTCCACGATGGGACGATAGAGACCAGATTGATGAGACGAGATGTAACTAGATTATATAATAATCTTAGTGATTGAGCAGGTAGATATTTAGCCGAAGTTTAGAGAATAGACGTCACCATTCTCCCCTATCACCCTTTTCTTTTTTTCGAAGGCACAAAGGGCTAAAACTGATATGCGCCCAGTCTAGTACGTACCCCCTCGCACCGAGTAACGACCACATTTCATTTACATGCAATACGGGGGATCCCTGAACTGGTATGAAATAAACATGGACGGGTTCGGGCGGGATATCATACCGATCACTCGATATGTTCATTCAAGAATACTGCATCCCGCGGTGTCTGCGGACGGTAATTTCTAGTAGTCAAGCCGCAGTCAGCTTCGGCTGTTTTTTGGGTCGAGAGGAGTTTTACAAGCTAAGACAGTTAGAAATTGCGGTGGAGAGGACGACCAGAACTCCAGGTACCGTAGTGGACTTCTGTCAAGGGCACTAGATGGCTAGGCAACGGGTTCTTTAGCAGGTTTACAGTAGTTACGATGGGCATGTTCCAAGTCAAAAAAAGCAGTGATCCGAAATCAGACAGGTTTGTCGGGGCAAAGAAGAAATTGAACTTGTCTCACCAAAGGTCAAGTTACTGGCATGGACATGGCCGCGCATACTTACTTCGGCGAGGGAGTAAACAACGGGGAGCGTGGTTTGACTTAATCTTGAAACGATAGGGATCAGGCCAAAGACCCAGATCTAACCCCATCAGTTTTTTTTTCATTTCAATCAGATTAGATCCAGAGGAAGAAACACAAGGTGACTGTACCTTGACCTCGTGAGACGAAACAATTATCAGTCTGGAGTAATTTTGGTGTTATCCGTTAGTTGGAAGAATATAACCTAATGTTGTAAAGTATCTACTCCGCCCCACTGACCAAGTTGTCCTATTGGCCAAGGAGACGTATCCCACGGTTCCCACCCACCAAGTAAACACCTAATCACAACAACCGCCAGCAAATTTACCCCAAGGATTATCATTTACCATCTCTTGGTCATTAGAAATGCATCTGAAGTTTGTTGCAAAACACATTAGATATTGTGTGGCTACAATCACTATCTGTCTCAAATGCGAGTTTAGGAGAAATAGCTACACTAACAGCACCAATCATCCTACTTACTATCATGCACCTGTAGGTGTGCATATTGATGTTATCGGGAAGGTCTTCTGCAAAATTTCAACGTGTGAAGTGGTTGGGAACCTATTAAAAAATAGTAATATCACGATTTATTTGGTGGTGGGTAGAATATACCCATCAAACTTTACGTTGAGAATACCTCCATTATTTCTGTCCGCGATTTGCTACAAAACGCTGTTGCATGTGTACTTGGATCATGAGTCTCGGCACCGTTTGATGTCTTGTATGAAGATGGTGGCTGTATCAGGATATGCATCAGGATATGCATCAGGATCAGGGTGATGCGTCTCATGTCAGATAGAGCATACGCGTACGCATATGGGAGATTGTACATATACGGGCCTTTGACCCTCGAGATAGATCAATCAACAAGTCAAAGAAGCATCCAAAGTAACAAACGCTGTTGCATATACAGGTCTCAGCCGGAGATGAGTCTCGTATGGCCGGAGCGGAGATGTCTTGTATGGCCGGAGCGGAGATGTCTTGTATGGCCGGAGCGGAGATGTCTTGTATGGCCGGAGCGGACGTGTCTCGTATGGCCGGAGACGGTGATGTCTTGTATGGCCGGAGCGGAGATGTCTTGTATGGCCGGAGCGGAGATGTCTTGTATGGCCGGAGCGGACGTGTCTCGTATGGCCGGAGACGGTGATGTCTTGTATGGCCGGAGATGA
>Ga0307512_10003183_pt1 | contig 19471 bp, 17 predicted proteins | sample 14_EM_MG_FD_200267 | JGI IMG/M metagenome (GOLD analysis project Ga0307512, IMG submission 200267) | Populus trichocarpa ectomycorrhiza microbial communities from riparian zone in the Pacific Northwest, United States - 14_EM | ecosystem: Host-associated > Plants > Roots > Unclassified | place... | reverse complement strand
CCGGCGATCACCGACATCGGAAGGTCCGATGCGGCCAGCAGGTCGCACGCGGCCATCAGCCGCACCCGTCGCAGGTACTGGTGCGGTGTGGCGCCGAAATGCGCCTTGAAGCTGCGGCTGAAGTGGCTGGGCGACAGCGAGACGGTCGCGGCCAGCTCCTCCACGGACAGCGCCCGGGTGTACTCACGCGAGATCAGTTCCACCGCGGGCGTCAGGCTGAGCAGCCGACGCGAGACGGCGTCCCGTTCGGTCAGAGACCTGGTGACCCCCACGATCCCGATCGGCGTCCCGCCCTGTGGACGGATCGGGGTCTTGGTGGTCAGGAACCAGTCGTAGGAACCGTTGGGATTGCGCACCAGTTCGACGAGATCGATCAGGGGGTCCCCGGTGGACAGCACCTGCTCGTCGTGGCCGCGGTAGTGCTCGACCAGGTACTCGGGCGAGAGGTCCTCGTCGCGCAGGCCGAACAGTTGCCACGGGTGGCGGTACCCGAGCAGTTGGGCGAACGGCTCGCTGCACGCGACGAACCGGCGCTCTGCGTCCTTGACGAAGACACGTACGTCCTCGATCTGATCGAACGCGTGCAGCAAGGCGTCGCCCAACTGCGCCGTGAGTTCCGGCTGCGCACTCTCGTCACTGGCCATGGTCACCCCTGACCCCATACTCGCTGGAGACCGGAGGTGAGGTCGAGCCACACAGCAGGATTCTCCAAAAGTGGCGCATTTTCTTCCAAGTGAATTCGCAGGTCATGGCACTAGCTTGAAGGCGTTCAGGCAGTCGGGTCCATCGAGGAGACAACTGTGTCGGACGAAGCAGCACCCCGGATCGCGCTGGGCAGTTGGGCGTTCGCCTTCGGCCCGTTCGCCGCCGATCCCTGGAGTTTCGACCGGCTGTGCGGCTATGCCGCCGCGGTCGGCTACGACGGCGTGGAGATCAACGGTTTCCGTCCGCATCCGCACGACGAGGATTTCACCGCGGCCGACTGCGCACGTCTGCGGGACCGGCTCACCGAACGGGGGCTGGGTGTCTCCGCCTATGCGCCCGACTTCCGTTCCACCCCGCCCGCCGACGTACCCGCCGCCGACTACCTCGCGCGCATCGAGTCGGTGCTGACCTTCTGCGAGCGGATGGGAATCCCGATGCTTCGGGTGGATTCGGTCTCCCCGCCCGGCCCGGTGGACCGGCAGCGTCTCGCGCACCTGGCCGACACGTGGCGCCGGGCCGCCGACCGCTGCGCGGACGCCGGGGTGCGGATGGTGTGGGAGTTCGAGCCGGGCTTCTGGCTGAACCGGCCCAGCGAGGTCCAGGAACTGATCCACACCGTGGCGCACCCGAATTTCACCGTCCTGTTCGACACCTCGCACGCCTACGCGGGCGCTGTCGCCGGCGCCCGGCACGGCGCCGACCCGGAGTTGCTGGCCGGTGGGGTCGCCGAGTACGCGCGCCTGCTCGCTCCCTACGTCGGGCACCTGCACGTCATCGACGGAGACGGTTCCCTGCACGACGAGGAGACCAGCGCACATCTGCCGTTCGGCACCGGCAGGCTCGACCTCGACGAGGTGATCGCCGCACTCGGCCGATCCGCCCTGGATCTTGCCTGGTGGACGGTCGACTTCTGCTTCTGCCCGACCACCGAACGCGACGCCGCCACCGCCGTGCCCTTCGTCCGCGCGCTCGCCGACCGCGCGCTCGCCGACCGGGCCCGCCGCAGCGGAGTGACGCGATGAAGGCCGCGGCGATCACCGCGCCGGGCCGGGTCGAACTCGTCGAGAGACAACGGCCGCGCGCGCACCGCGACCTCGTGGTCGTCAAGATCCTCATCGCGCCGATGTGCACCGAGTTCAAGGACCGTCGCGCCGCGAACCTCAGCGACACGCTGGGGCACGAGGCGGCCGGGATCGTCGTGGACGCCGGCACGTCCACCCGTGTGCGGGCGGGCGACCGGGTCGTGGTCATGCCGCAGAACGGGTGCGGCCGCTGCTCGCTGTGCACGGCGGGCGAACACATCCACTGCCCTGACCAGCGGGACGTGCTCACCGAGAGCGGGAACAGCTACGGCACCGCCACGTACGCCGAGTACGTGCTCAAGCCGGACTGGTTGTTGCTCCCGGTACCCGACGACATCCCGCTGCACCGGGCCGCACTCACCGTGTGCGGACTGGGTCCCGGGTTCACCGCGCACACCAGGATGAACACCGGCGCGCCGGACACCGTGCTCGTCTCGGGCTGCGGACCGGTGGGGCTCGGCGCGATCGTCCACGCGACGGTGCGCGGCGCGCGGGTGCTGGCGCTGGAGACCCAGGAATTCCGCAAGGAACTGGCGGTCAAGCTGGGCGCCTTCGAAGTCCTCGACCCGCGCGCCCTCGCCCCCGGCGAGTTGACCGGCGTGGACGCCGCCGTCGAGACCAGCGGCGCCCCAGGGGCCGCGAGCCTGGCGGCCCGCGCGCTGCGCCCCCGTGGCCGCCTGTCGGTCGTGGCCTGGGGAGGCGAGGTCGTGCTGCCGCCGCTGGTGCCGATCGGAGCGGATGTCTTCGGGTGCTGGCACTGGAACCATCAGCGGTACGCCGATCACATGTGGACGACCGTGCGCGCCGCGGCCGAGGCACTGGACACCGTGGTCACCGCGCGGTTCCCGCTCGACGACGTGTCCGCCGCGATGGATCTGCAGGACACCGGCGAGTGCGGCAAGGTGTTCCTGCTCCCGCACGGACCGGAGGGCCTGCGATGAGCTCGATCGTCATCCTCGCGGGTGAGGGCGAGTACGAATCCCACCGCACCATGAAGGCCTACGCCGACGATCTGCGTGCCGAACTGCCCGACGCCGAGGTCCACTTCCTGGTGCCGGACGTGCTCGACGACCACCCGGACTTCCCCGCCTCCACGTTCGGCGACCTCGGCGTGCTGGCCGACGCCGACCTGCTGGTGATCTACACCCGCTTCCGCGTCCTGCCGGACGAGCAGATGGCCCAGCTCACCGACTACGTACAGCGCGGCGGGAACGTACTGGGCCTGCGCACCTCCACCCACGCCTTCCACTATCCCGACGACTCACCGTGGGCACGATGGAACGACGGCTTCGGCCGTGACGTGCTCGGCTCACCCTGGGTGAGTCACCACGGCCACTCCTCGCGTACCGCGGTCACCCGCGTGCCCGGCGAACATCCGGTGCTGGCAGGTCTTCCGGACCGGTTCACCTCCCGGTCCTGGCTGTACCGCGTGCGATCACAGCCGGACTGCCGGCCGCTGCTCCACGGCGAGCCGATCGATCCGGAGGACGCGCCGACCGCCGGCGCGGTCGCCTGGGTACGGGAGCGCCCGCAGGGCCGGGTCTTCTACACCAGCCTCGGGCACCCGGACGACTTCGCCCTGGAGGCGTTCCGCCGCCTGCTCGTCAACGCCACTCGCTGGTGCCTGGGCTGACCCGCTCTCGGTTGTTCCCATGCCCGATGCAGAGCCGGTGCGCAAGGAGAGGGGTCAAGAGGTGAAGCTGGCGTACACCGAGTACGGCGCGGGCCGACCGCTGGTCCTGATCATGGGACTGGGCGCGCCGGGCGCCGCGTGGGAGCCGCACACTGCGGTCTGGTCACGGAATTTCCGGTGCCTGGCCGCCGACAACCGGGGCGCGGGCAACTCCCCGGCCCCGCCCGGGCCGTACACCACGGCCGAGATGGCAGACGACTACGCCGACCTCATCGACGGGCTGGGTCTGGGGCCGGTGCGGGTCGCCGGGATTTCCATGGGCGGGGCGATAGCCCAGGAGCTGGCGTTGCGGCATCCGGACATGGTGTCGCGGCTGGTGCTGGTGGCCAGTTGGGCCCGCTGCGACCCGCACACCGCGGAGATCTTCCGGACGCTCCCGCGGATCTGGGACCGCCCGGAAGCCGCGACCGCGCTGCTGCAGTGGCTGATCCGGACGCCGGGATGGTTCGCGGCGCACCGGCAGGAACTGCTGGCCGAGCGGACGGCGCCCGATCGGATGTCCTGCTCCGCGTTCGGCGCCCAGGCCGCCGCCTGCGTGAGCCACGACGCGCTGGACCGGCTCGGCGGCATCCGGGTACCGACCCTGGTGACCGCCGGGGACGCCGACCTGTTCGTCCCGCCCCGGCTGTCCCGCGAGATCGCCGAGGCGGTCCCAGGCGCGACCCTGGAGCTGTTCTCCGGTGCCGGGCACACACATCACTGGGAACAGCTGGACCGCTTCAACGCGCTCGTCGAGGAATGGCTGCGATGACCGATATGCGCTTTGCCTGCCAGACCTACAGCTGGCAGATGACCGTCGACACCTACCGGGGCCGACTGGACCACATGATCTCGGTGAGCGCCGAGGCCGGGTTCACCGGCTTCGAACCCGAGGTGGTGATGCTCGGCGACGACTGGACCGCATCCGGCCTGCGGTCGCCGCTGGCCGAGCACGGCGTGCACTTGGCCGCGCTCTGCCTGGTCGAGGCCTGGAGCGGCCCTCGCGAGACAGCGATGGAAGCCGCCGAGGCGGACAAGGTGATCGAGACGGTCGCCGGAATCGACGGCGCGGTCATCAACATCTGCCAGTACCCGGGACCGGACCGCGCGCGGCTCCGCGCGCGCCAGGACAACCTGCTGTCCTGCGTGGACGCCGTCTCCGCCAGGGCCGCCGCAGCGGGCGTGCACTGCACGTTCCATCCCAACTCCCCTGCCGGGTCCGTGTTCCGCATCGACGCCGACTACGCGTATCTGCTGGCGAATCTGCCGGAGCGGATCGGATTCACCCCGGACCTGGGGCACATCGCCAAGGGCGGCATGGACCCGCTGGAGGTTGTGCGCCGGCACCGGGACCGCGTCGACCACGTCCACGTCAAGGACATGCACGCGGACGGGTCCTGGGCCCGGACCGGTGAAGGGATCATCGACATCCCGGCGGTCGCGAAGTTCCTGGCGGACACGGACTTCGCGGGCTGGATCGTGCTGGAGGACGAGTCGCCCGAGGCCGAGGTGAACCCCGACCTGGCCGTGACCCGCAACGGGGCATACGTGCGCGACGCACTGGAACCGGTGATCAGGTGACCTCCTCCCCGTTCGAAGGACGCGCATGACCGACCTGCCCATCGCGGTGAACACCTTCGTGTGGCACTCACCGCTGACCGATGAACTGCTGGCCACCACCCTGCCCAGGATCGCCGGCTGGGGGTTCGACGCCGTGGAGCTGCCGCTGGAGAACGTCGCCGACTGGGACCCCGCCCGGACATCGGCGCTGCTGTCGGAACTGGGGCTGCGCTGTGTGGTGGGCGCGGTGTTCGGGCCCGGCCGCGAACTGGCGGCGACCGACCAGACCACGATCGATGCCACCAAGCGCTATGTCCGCGCCGCGGTGGAGGCGGCGGCGCGAGTCGGCGCGGCGATGGTCGTCGGCCCGATGTACACGTCGGTGGGCCGCACGTGGCGGATGTCCCCGCAGGAGCGCGCGGCGGCCCTGCGGGAACTGCGCGACAGCCTCGCCGAATGCGCCGAGTACGCGGGGCGGCACGGCATCGCGCTGGCCGTGGAACCGCTCAACCGCTACGAGACGAGCCTGCTCAACACGGCGACACAGGTGCGGGAGCTGATCGAGGATCTGCCCGGCAACGTCGGGCTCAACCTGGACACTTACCACATGAACATCGAGGAGCGGGACCTGCGCGCGGCGTTCCGCGTGGCCGGCGACCGCCTGCTGCACCTCCAGGTGTGCGGGAACGACCGGGGCGCGCCGGGCCACGATCTGCAGGACTGGCCGCTGATCCGGGACTGTCTCGCCGAGATCGCCTACCGGGGCATGGTCGGCATCGAATCGTTCACCGCGGACAACGCGTCGATCGCCACCGCCGCCTCGATCTGGCGCCCGCTGGCCCAATCCCAGGACGCGCTCGCCGTGGAGGGCCTGCGGTTCCTGCGCGAGTGGCAGGAGGGCCGGCCATGACCGCACATGTCCTGGGGATCGACTTCGGTACGCTGTCCGCCCGGGTGCTCGTGGTACGCGCGGCCGACGGCGCCGAACTGGCCTGTGTGGAGCATCCGTACCGGCACGGGGTGATGGACCGCGCCCTGCCCGGGACGGAGTCCGAGCTGCCACCGCTGTGGGCGTTGCAGGATCCGCGCGACTGGCTGTCGGTCCTGCGCGAGGCCGTGCCCGTGGCGGTCGCGCAGGCCGGGATCGACCCGGCGAGCGTGGCCGGGGTGGGTACCGACTTCACCGCCAGCACCCCGCTGCCCGTGCTCGCCGACGGAACGCCCCTGTGCGTCCTGGACCGCTTCGCCGAACGCCCGCACGCCTGGCCGAAGTTGTGGAAACACCACGCGGCCCAGGCCCAGGCCGACCGGATCACCGACCTCGCGCACGCGTCGGGGCAGCCGTGGCTTGCCCGGTACGGCGGCAGGATCTCCGCCGAGTGGCAGCTCGCGAAGGCGCTGCAGATCCTCGAAGAGGACCCCGAGGTGTGGGCGGCCACCACACGGTGGATCGAGGCGGCGGACTGGATCGTATGGCAGCTGACCGGCCGGGAGACCCGGAATCCGTGCACCGCCGGATACAAGGGCCTGTACCAGGACGGGAGTTATCCCGACGAGGACTACCTCGCCGCGCTGCACCCGCAGTTCGCCGACGTGTACCGCACACGCGTCGCCCATCCGCTCACCGCTCTCGGCGCACGCGCAGGCGGACTGACCGCACAGGCCGCCGCATGGACCGGGCTGCCCGAGGGCACACCCGTCGCGGTGGGCAACGTGGACGCACACGTCACCGCGGCCGCGGCCCAGACCTACGGAAACGGACAACTGCTGGCCATCATGGGCACATCCACCTGCCACATGATGAACGCCGACGTGCTGCGCGAGGTCCCCGGCGCCTGCGGCGTGGTCGAGGGCGGCATCGTCGCCGGATCCTTCGGCTACGAGGCCGGGCAGAGCGGGGTCGGCGACATCTTCGCGTGGTGGGTGGACAACGCGGTCCCCGAGCGGTACCGCGAACCCGGCCGTGGCGTGCACGAGGTGCTCAGCGACCTCGCCGCGCGACAGCGGGTGGGCGAGCACGGGCTGCTCGCCCTGGACTGGATGGGCGGCAACCGGTCGGTGCTGGTCGATCACGAACTGTCCGGAGCACTGCTCGGCATGACGTTGTCGACCACGGCGGTGGACGTCTACCGGGCACTGCTGGAGTCCACCGCGTTCGGCACCCGCGTGATCCTGGACGCCTTCGACACCGCGGGCCTGCCCGTGACGGAGTTCGTCGCCGCCGGGGGCCTGGTCAAGAACCCGCTGCTGATGCAGATCTACGCAGACGTGACCGGGCTGCCGATCAGTGTGGTGGACTCCGCGCAGGCGCCCGCGCTCGGTGCGGCCATCCACGCCGCGGTCGCCGCCGGGATCCATCCCGAGGTACGGACCGCGTCCGCCGCGATGGGCCGCCGGCGCCGTGCCGCCTACCTGCCGATCCCGGAGCATCAGCAGGTCTATCAGCAGCTGTACCAGGAGTACGTGCGGCTGCACGACCACCTCGGTCGCGGGGGCAACGACGTCCTGCACCGCCTGCACGCACTGAAGACGAGGACACACTGATGCCCGATGCCATCGCCGAAGTGCGCGAGGAACTGCACGCCCTGCACCGGTCCCTTCTCGACAACGGGCTGGTCACCTGGACATCCGGCAACGTCTCGGCCCGGATCGCGCCGGACCTGATGCTCATCAAGCCGAGCGGCGTCCCCTACGACGAGTTGCGACCGGAGGACCTGGTGCTGTGCGACCTGTCCGGCGTCGCCGTGACGGACACCCTGCGTCCGTCCAGCGACGCCGCCTCACACGGCTACGTCTACCGCGCCCTGCCCGAGGTTCGCGGAGTCGTCCACACGCACTCCACCTACGCGACCGCCTGGGCGGCCCGCGGTGAACCCATCCCCTGCGTGCTCACCGCCATGGCCGACGAGTTCGGCGGCGAGATCCCCGTCGGCCCCCTGGCCCCGATCGGCGACGACGCCATCGGCCGCGGCATCGTGGAGACCCTGCACGGCCACCGATCGCCCGCCGTCCTGATGCGCAATCACGGGGTCTTCACCATCGGCGACAGCCCGCGTGCCGCAGTGAAGGCCGCCGTCATGTGCGAGGACGTGGCACGCACCGTGCATCTGGCCCGACAACTCGGCGAGTCCGCGGCCCTGACGGCCCAGACGGTGGATGCCTTGCATGCCCGCTACCAGAACCAGTACGGCCAGGAGGACGCCTGACCGCCGACTCCGGCTGTCCCACGCACGCGGCTCCCTCCTCACCGGCCTGCCTTCTGGCGGCCACGCAACTCGACTCCACCGAACTCGGGACAGTCCGGTCCCTCCATCAGCCCCCGAGAGCCCCCGAGCGCTTCAAGGTGTCTACGGCGGAGTCCTGCCATCCCGCAGGGAACCCTTCGCCCCACGGGGCCGCACCCATGAACGCCCGTCCGGCCGGCCCGAGGACGACCGGATACAGTGCGCGAGACGGCAGCCTGGTCAGAGAGGGGAAGCGTGACCGACACCAGCAACACCCGACCCGCCGACAGCGAAGTGCAAGCTCCGCGACAGAGCCGACTGCACCGCCTGATGCGCTACATCCCACTGATCGCCCCCGTCCTGCTGTGGGCCGTGCCCTGCTGGGTGCTCCTGTACACCGGCCAGCACTGGCCGCTGCCCGTCGCGCCGGCCGGCACCGCCCTGTTGGCCCTCGGCCTCGTTGGTATGCCGCTCGCGATGATGCGCGGCCACGGCCGGCGCCAGCAGGACCGGGCGGCGATCGTCGGTGACACCCTGCTGGGCACCAGCTGGGTCCTGTTCACCTGGTCCGTTCTGCTCGGCGTCCTGTTGCGACTCGCCCTGACCGTGACCGGCGTCGGCGAGAGCCAGGACCGGGCCCGGATCGTCACTTGGGCCGTCCTCGGCATGACCGCCGTACTGCTCGCCTGGGGGTACGCCGAGGCCCGCCGCGTGCCACGCGTGCGCCGCCTCGACGTGCAACTCCCGCGGCTGGGTGGCGGGTTGGACGGCATCCGCGTCGTCCTCATCACCGACACCCACTACGGCCCGCTCGATCGCACTCGCTGGTCGGCGCGGGTGTGCGAGACGGTGAACACTCTGGAAGCCGACCTGGTCTGCCACACCGGCGACATCGCGGACGGCACGGCCGAACGCCGCCGCGCCCAGGCCGTCCCACTCGGCACCGTGCGGGCCACCCGGGCCCGGGTCTACGTCACCGGCAACCATGAGTACTACGGCGAGGCCCAGGGCTGGGTCGACCTGATGGGCGAGCTGGGCTGGGAGCCGCTGCGCAACCGCCATCTGCTGCTCGAACGCGGAGGCGACACCCTCGTGGTCGCCGGCGTGGACGACGTCACCGCCGAGTCCTCCGGCCTGGCAGGCCACCGTGCCCACCTCGCCGGAGCCTTGAACGGCGCCGACCCCGACCTACCCGTCCTGCTCCTGGCACACCAGCCAAAGTTCGTCGACCGGGCGGCAGCCGCCGGCATCGACCTCCAGCTCTCCGGCCACACCCACGGCGGCCAGATCTGGCCCTTCCACCACCTGGTCCGCATCGACCAGCCCGCCCTCGCCGGCCTCAGCCACCACGGCACCCGCACCCTCCTCTACACCAGCCGCGGCACCGGCTTCTGGGGCCCGCCGTTCCGCGTCTTCGCCCCCAGCGAGATCACCCTGCTCGTGCTCCGCTCCCCGCACCTGCCCACCTCGCCGTAGCACTGGGCGGGCCAGCACATCCGCTTGGGAGCAGTCCACGAGCCGAGGGGTGCGGCATCGGCAGATGACCAGTCCCGTCCCGCTGAGAACAAGATCCGGACCATTCCCGGGCCGACGGCTCCAACGAGCCATACATGGCCACGTTTTACGCAGGTCAGCGACGTCATCCGGAGGCAAGTGCGTCCGAGCGGCAAGTGATGCCTTCCTCGTGTCGGTCTACGGTCGCCTCTGGCACGAACCGGGCAGAAGCGCCGGCTCCCCGCCGGCGGCAGCGCGTGCCCGTCACGCCAGCGGAGCTGTCCTTCCTCGTCCCAGAAGTAGTGGTGGATCCACACCTGTCGCAGAACCTCCGCCTGGGGAAGTGCCCGCAGCCTGAGCGGGGCATCCGGGGACCACAGAGCAGCCAGCACCTTCTGCCCGTCCCGTCCGAAGATCTCCGCCCGTGCGGTGACAGCTTCCGGTCCACCAGGCACCTTCCGAATTTCGATCTTCCGCCCCTACCGCTTGTCCCACTCGGGTTCGATCAACGACAGCAGCCACTCCGGCGCGATCTCCGCCAGCTCCTCCAGGGCCGCCCGCAGGCTCTCCCCGGCCAGCTCCAGGCGGCTGAGCCGCCGCACCGCGGCCAGCACTTACGTCGCGTCGGTCCGCTGCCACCCGCCGGACTTCAGCAGCCCCGCCTCGGTCAGCCGCTGGAGCATCACACCGAACATGCGGTCCGCCGCGCCGCCCTCGACCAGCCGTGCCCGAAAAGTCGCACAGGAGCGAGTGATCGAACCCGGAGTCCTCCAACTCCAGGCCCAGGGCGTACTTCCAGTCGATCCGAGTGCGCACGGCCTGCGCGGCTGCCCGGTCCGACAGGTCCTCGGCGAACTGCAGCACCGAGACCAGCGCGAGCTGCCCCGGCGAGAACCCGGGCCTCCCATCAGCCGGATAGAGGTCGGTGAACTCCTCGTCCTCGAACAGCACATCGAGACGATCCCGCACCAGCATTGCGGGGGTTCCCTTCGGACAGGCCGCCCACGCCGTGCGCACGGTCCGCGCCGGGATCCGCTGGTAGTCCCCTGGCTGCAACGACATCAGGCCCGCCTCGGCCTCGGCACCGCCCCGCTGTCTCCACTGAAGGACCGACCGGAGCGGCTGTCAGCACCAACTGAAGATCACCAACAGAGTCACGGCATTGGCTTTAGGACCTGTCAGGGTTTCGGCAGATGCGGCCTGAGCCGGACCCACTCCGCGTTCGTCAGATCCTCCCGCCACATGACCATGCCAACAACCCGAGCCCACGACGGTTGCAAGATCCGCCGGAAGAAACCCTGGCTGCCTCTGGTCGGACACGGAACCGAGGCGGGTGATGCGGATGAGTATCGACATCGCCGTATGCGCCGGCTACGCCCCCTTTCTACTTCAATGCGCCGTGGCCAGCGGGCTCCAACTGCTCCCGCTCGCGTACAAAGGGGTCCACAGTCAGTGACCTCGGTTTTCATACGGATCGGGCGCCATCGACGCGCCGCATAGCTTCGCCACGCGTGGCGAGATCCCCACAGCAGTGGGCGTCGACAGCGGAACCCGCGAGAGCGCCTCGCCTAGCAGGCAGGTTGAAAATGAGCCGGAATCCTGGATTCAACGCACCCTACCCCGTCCTGCAATACGCAAGTTGGGGTTCCCGACTGAAGGCCCGGATAGCCGATTCAGTGTTTTCGATCGTAGCCTCCCCCGTGTCGACTCTCATTTTGGCCATCATCGCCCAAAATGCGAGCCACTCGATCATCAGGGTGATCGGATGGTGGGGGCTGGTGGGAAATATTGTCGGAATCTTCAAAATGGCCTATGAGATCGGCAGGACTGGCCAGACACGCGGCAGGCGCATGGTGCACATCCGAGTCGTAGACGCTGGCACCTTTCAACCAATAGGTTTCAGTCGATCACTCCTGCGCCTGGTGGCGCAAATAATCGATAGCTGCTCCATAATCGGCATATTTCGACCTCTATGGAACAGTAAGCGGCAAACCTATGCAGATCTGATCTCTCGGTCTATCGTTGTTGTCGCCTGGTAGCGCGGCACCAACCCGTATTGGGTAGCGACCTTCGTACCGCCGGACAAGCGGGCGTGGCGGCAGGACGAACTCGTCCGATGCTTTGGCGTTGAAAACTATTGGTGATCACACTGGTCTCGCCGTTCAGGGGCCGGCGGAGCCTCCTGCTCGGACCTGAAGCATGACCGAACTCAGGAAGTCACTGAACAGCAACGCGCCATTGCGCCGTGCTCGGCGACCTGCGGACATGATTCCGGCCTTCCGGTCGACGCCATTCTCCCCGCACCATCGACCGGATTCAGGCCGGGAGCGACAGCCATGGTGAACGCTCATCGACGTGGGGAAAGGGCGTGGGGACGTGACGGCTGAGGAATACGCGGTTCTCAAAGCGAGGGCGCTGCTCAGCGTTTCTCGGTGGACGCAACAGGACTACGCCGACGCGGTGCGGACGCACGACGAGTTGGAAGAGCCCGGCGAGGACATGTCGAGCGTCGAGGCGCACGAACTGCGCAAGCGGTTGCGGACAGCGCCCGAGTCGATGCTCGGGCCCGGCGTCATCGACGGCGCGAGGCGGGCGAGGTTCGCAGGCGGCCAGCTGGACCTGCCGTCCGGACCGGCGCGTCGGATGTACAGCCTGACTTACCTGGCTATGGTCCGCTTGTACCAGGCCGTCGCGGGCAACCGGCAGAGCCTCGACGCGGCGATCTCCTTGTGGCGTACCAGCCTGGAGGTATGGGAAGCGGCGGACGAAGCCGAGCGATCAGCGATCGGCAGCGAGATCCACTCGGCCGACTGCTCCCTGGCCGGGGCGCTGGGAACTCGCTACAACCTGAACCGTGAATTCCTGGTGCACCCCGATCCTCCCGTGCGCCCGGACGAGGTCAGGGCCGACCTGGAGGAGGCCTTCCGCGCCATCGAGCGGGGAGCCGCCCGGTTCCGATCTCACCGGGACGGCGCGGATCCACAACTTCAGGTTTTCAGGCAGCAGCTTCAGACCGTCAAGGCCTACCTGGGTTCTTTGAAGTACGCCGATATGCCGACCGGCCCCGGCTCAGGCTCCGAAATACGCGCCACCGTCGCCGAGTTGGACCTAATCCCCTACGCCCCACCGGGTGACACAACAGGGGCGCGCTTGACTTGGCTCGGCACCCGGATCTTCCTCGCCCAAGCCCTCAGCGGACCTGGAGCACCGATCAGTGATCTGCGCCGGGCCGAGGAGGTGCTGCTAGAGCTTCTCAATGCCCCGGATCTCACCGAGGAGTCGCTGATCGCAGCCGCGCAGTTGAGTCTGGCCACGGCAAGGATGCTCCTCGCCGACGTCACCGGGGACGATGGGTACAGGCCACTCGCCCAGGACGCATTCGAGCAGTCCTACCTGACTGGCGCGCGCAGCAATCTGCGTACGGCCTGGGACGCGGCGACCCAACAGGCCGGGTGGGCGCGCCGGGACGGCCACCGTCTGGAGGCTGCCCGGGCCTATGCCGCCGCGTTCCGTGTGCTCCCCGTGCTCATACATACCCAGATCACCCGTGCGGCCAAGGAGTCGGCCCTGGCGATGGCTGCCGGCGTGCTGCCGATGTGCGCCAGGGAATTGGCGAATTCGTCCGCTGTCGAGGACAGGATCGAGGCCGTGCTCGCCCTGGAGGGAGCCCGTGGCGTCCTGCTGGCCGAAGGGCTCGGCCTGCGCGCGGGTCCCGCTGTCGACCGGGCCACCCCGCGGCCCTCTTCGACCGTCGAGGGCGGCACCCGGACGGCACGGGCCATCGAGGACCTCACTCGTGAGCTGGACGGGCTCCGGCGGCAGGAACTCGCCCACCCGGCCGGTACGGAGTGGAAGGGCGCGGCACGCATGGCCGCATGTCAGCGGCAACTGGCCCTGGTGCACGCCCGAAGCCGGGACGGATCCGACGAGGCGGCCTCTCCCGACTGGCAGGAGATCGTCACGCTCGCTGGGGACGCCCCCCTGGTGTATCTCACTGTGTCCAGGGACGGCGGCGCGGCTCTCGTGGTGACCGGCGAGGAATGCCGAAGGACCGGTCCGATACCGGTGGACCTGCCGGCGCTCACCGTGGACGTCGTCGGGAGACTGCTCGACAGGCTGCACGAAGCCGAAGTCCTCCAGGACCGGCAAAAGTCCCCGAAGTACGGCAGGACGCGCGGGCAGTTGACCAGAGACGTGGTCAACGAACTCTGGGCACAGGTGATGCAGCCGATCGCCAACGTGCTCGCGGACTGTGAACGGGCCGTCCTTCTGCCGGGAGGGCTGCTGGGCATGCTGCCCCTCCACGCGGCCGGCACATGTGCCTCGAAGCGGGTCGACAAATGGCGGTTCCTCCTGGAGACGACCGCTCTCTCCTATGCCCCGCACGCCGCTGCGCTGCGCAGTGCGGCGCGCAGCCAGCAGGCGATCACCCGGCTCACCTTTGTTCACCCCGCCCCGACCCCGGCTCATGGAGCGAGCCAGCCTCCCCTGAACGTGGCGGCGGAGTTGAGCGGCGTCAGATCTGCTCGTCCCACCGGTGTCACGATGACGGAGATCGAACCCGAGGAGGTCTCCAGGGCGCGCCTACTCGATGCGTTGCGGACCACCGACGTCCTGCACTTCACCGGACACGGCGACGTGAACAGCAGCAATCCACTCGGCAGCGGCCTGCACCTCGGTGGTGACGCCCGGCTGAAGGTACGCGACCTTTTGGCCGCACGTGGGGTGCGTACCGCGTTCGCGGTGCTCTCGGCCTGCGGCACCGCCGTGACCGGCGACGCTCTGCCCGACGAGGTGGTGGGACTGCCGGCCGCGCTCATCCAGGCCGGTCTGCGCGGGATTGTCGCCACGCAATGGATGTGCTTCGACGACTTCACGGCGCCGCTCATGACGGAGTTCTACCGATGCTGGCTCGGCGGCGCCCATCCCTCGGTGGCACTCGCACATGCGCAGGCCACCGTCCTGCGCCAGGGCCTCCTGGTCAATCCGTTCGCCTGGGCCACCTTCGCGTACACCGGTGCCTGACGAGGTCCCGGCGCTGAAGCGCCGGTGACCGGCACGACGGGGCGGTACGGTTACCGTCAGTCATCGGTGCCCGGATCCGTCGTGGCGCCCCCCTCTCCTGGCGGGGCCGGCGCCGGAGGTGGCTCCATAGCCCCTTGCGGGGGCGGACGCATCTGGTCCGGGGTGAGCATCGAGCGCCCGTGAGTGCGGCCGGCGCCGCCTCCCAGCGTCTCGGTCGGATCGAACTCGTCGTCCAACGCTGTCACCTGTTCTGGTTCGGCCGGCGTCCTGTCCGGTTGTTCGGGCACTTCGGAATGATCCGTGGTCATCCCCACATCACCTCGATATAAGTGATCTCCTCCCGGGAGATCAGAAGGCCGATGTTGCGCAGTACCGGTCGCCCGTCGGCGCCACGCCGGAAGCTTCCGTCCGGCAGGGCCGCCGCGGTGTCGCAGAGGTAGAGGTCATGCGGCTGCGGGTACGCCGAGGCACGGGAGTCGAGCCGTCCACGCGCATCACGGGCGAAGACCCCAAGAATCCAGCCGTTGGTCCCGCCATCGGTGTCCCGCAACCTGATCCGGAGCCACAGCGCGGAATCATGGCCAAACAGGGCGTCCCAGGCCAGCGGTTCGGGTGTCTGCCCGTTGACGAACCGTGCCCAGCGGCGCCCCCTGCGGAACGCACTGCCGACGGCGAACCCCGCCAAGAGCGGCACAACGACGTACGGGAGCGGCAGCCACCACCAGGCCCACGGCACCGGAGGTCGCGTCAACCGCCCCGACTCCCAGACACGCAGATACGCCCACGCAGTGAGCGGAGCCAACGCCAAATGGAACAGAGCCGCAGTCGCAGCCACCCGCATCACACGGTCGGCCAGCCCAGCCCGGACGACAGCCGTCTCGCGTTCCACCGCGAAGAGGTAGAGAGCCCCCGGCAACAGGGCGATCATGGCCACCGCGACAGCCTCGAATGTGCTCACCCTCACCCCCGGTGGACATCGCTGTCGTTCCGTCTGCTTGCCAAGAAGGCTGCCCTCTCCACTCGACAGCAACCGCTGGGCTCGGACGGATTCCGCTGTCCGCCACAGACACTCGACCGGAGCGATGTCCCTGATAAGCCACGCACGCCGCCCCTGTCCTCGACTCTCTTCCGACCGTAGGGAAATTACGCATGCGGATCCGGAACGCGGCGGCCAGCGCGGCGCGTCAGCGATTTCAGTAGTAGTTGCGCCAGGAATCGCCAGCCGACAATTTGACCGCATTAGGCGGAACCGCGCGGACCAGCTGTTCTTAGGTGCCATCTCCACAATCGAACGTGCCGGGGAGCCGCACATGTTGGGTTTTCTCTTCGCTGGCTATCTGGCTCTTGTCGGCCGACCGCTCGAAGCCGTCAACGACCGTCTCCAACCGATATCGCCACCACCGAACCCTGCCCTGGACCGAGCACAAGCGGCGCGGCCGGTGTTCGGCATGCTGACCCTGGCGTCGGTTCTCACCGGATTCCACGGGCCGTCCGCCTCGGCCGGGACCCTCGCGGGGAGTGTGGCTCTACCTGGCGTCGCTGCTGCAGGCTCCTTTCTACAAGGCTCGCTTGGAGATGCTCAGATCATGACATTCGAGAACCTCCCGCCAGCGGAGCAGATCCGTTACTGCCGAGACAAACTCGCGCGCCTCGACGAACTCGAGACGCAGGTACGTAGCATGCCGAGCACCCAGCAGAACCGCGAAACGTTGCGTGACCTGGCAACCGCCCGTGGCGAGTACATCAAGGCGCTGAAGCGGCTCGAGAATCCTTCGCTGTGGCAACGGACCAACCGGTGGGTCAACGAGTGGGCGGCCGAGGACCGGGCGAAGGAGGCGGCGCGGAAACGCCAGCGCGGATGCACGAGCTGCAATGGCACAGGCCAGGTCACAGGCGCCGGGAACTGGTTCGAGAGCTGCCGGTCCTGCGACGGCACCGGGGAGTACCGGGAGTACCGGGAGTACCTCTGAGCGACACCAGGTTCCAGCAGCGACCGCAAGTTCCGAAGCATGCCCGCCAGCAGGATCTCCAGCACTTCATGCGCACACCACCGGAAGATCACCCCAGCTGGAACATTGGACGCAAAGTTGACGCACTTAGGGTGCAGGCGCACGCAGTGGGCGGTGCCCCAGCGGCCGATTACGGCGGTGGCCTGGAGCACAGACAGCGAGGTTGCCGCGCACCATGCCTGCGGCGATGGCGATCATCACCAGTAGTGGGAATGGGCCGGGGACTGCCGCGAATGCGGCGGTGGTGGTCTCACCCAGGGCGATCCGGACGAAGGCGCGGGTGGTGACGCCGGTGTGACGAGCGAGGGTGAGGTAGAGGATACGGCCGAGGGTCAGGCCGGCGCCGCCGAGACCGAAGGCCCAGGCGCCCGCGGTGGGGCTCACGCCGCGTTCGGTCGCCAACGTAATGAGGGCGCTCGGAAGCCTGGATGGGCGCTGCCGCCAGTGGGGCACGCTGGATGGCGACCGTCAGCACCATGGACCGGTCGTACAGGCGGCGCGCTTCCCGCACAGTGAGCCGATCAGGCCATGGCTGACTCGCGCCCTTCTCGCACGGCTCTGAACTGCCCAGACTGCCCATCAGGGACGGCAGGGGGAGGCGGGGATGACTGCTCGGCGTGGACGGGGCACAGCTGCTCGTAGGAGGCGGAAGGCTCGGCTGAAGTCGGCCGTGATCGGCGGCAGTGTGCTGCTTGCCCTCCTGGTGGCGTGCTGGTCGGCCGTGTGGCCGTATGTCACGACGGCCCTGCTCCTCGGCGGCATCGGGGCGATGGGCTGGTGGCTGTGGCGCACAGACCGGGTTGTGCGTGCACGGGACCATCGTTGGCGACAGGACGAGGAGGTAAAAATGGGCCAACGGACCCTCGCCGAGGTGGATGCCATGACCGGCACCGAGTTCGAGGAACTGGTCGCGAGTTTGTGCCGCCGCGACAGGTGCACGGAGGTCCGGCGGGTGGGTGGTTCGCACGACAACGGTGCTGACGTCCTCGGGCGTCTCCCGGACGGCCGGACCATGGTGGTCCAATGCAAGCGGTACGCACCGAGCAGCACCATCGCGAGTCGGGAGTTACGCGATCTGCTGGGAGCCAAGGTGCATTTCCGGGCAGACGTGGCCGTGTTCGTAACGACCACGCGCTTCAGTCGTCCCTCGGAGGATTTCGCTGTGGAGCACGGAATCCTCGCCGTACACCGGGATCACCTCGGACTGTGGAACAACGGTGCTTCCCTCTTGTCGTTGAGCGGCGTGAACGGCCATGGACAGGGAGATTCCCGCCACCGGGCGCGCTGGAAGCAGTCATACGGCACGTGACCGGCAGCGCAGGGTCCCAAGTGGCCTCGTGATCAGCTGCGCTTGACGTCGTACAGTCTCCAAGCCGGGTAGCGCATAGCCGTACCTCCCTGCTCGCCACCGTCCAGAAGCTTTCGGCGATGCAGCATCAGCCGCAGGTGGCGTGCCGCGTCGCGGCCGTCGTCGGGTCCCGGGTCGAGCAGTACTGCGCTTGGGGCGGGACCGTCGGAGGTCCTTACAAGCGCGTCGGCAGGGTGCCCGTTGACGCACTCGCCGAGTGTGACGGTTGTTCCGGCGGGTGCGGACAGGGCTTGGTAGAGGCGCCTCAGCAGTTCGTCCCGGTTGTTTTCACGGGTGAGGGGAGCGTGTTCGACGGCGTCCTGAAGTGCGGCGGCGACACCGCCTTGACGGCGCCAGAGGTCTTTGTCTCCCACCATGATGAGGTGGGTGCGCGCCCGGGTGATGGCGACGTTCCAGAGGTTGAGCTGGCCGCTGACCCAGCTGATCGCGCCGGGATGCATGCCCTCACCAGCGACGAGCGAGAACACCATGACGTCGCGTTCGCCGCCCTGGAAGGTATGCACCGTGCCGACGCGCACACGGTCCTCGCCGAATCCGTTCAACTGGTTGCGCAGTTCCTCGGCTTGGGGTTTGAAGGGGGTGACCACGCCGATCGTGGCCTCGGTCGGTAGCTGCTCCAGCAGGTAACGGACGGAGCTGACGACCTTTCGGATCTCTTCGCCGTTGACCCAGGAGCCGCCGTGGCGCGGACGCGTGGCCTGCCCCGCGACGTTGGACCAGATGAGTGGAGGCCGGGGCAGGGAGGGTCGGTCGCGGGTGTCCGTGAGGATCGTGAGTCCGCCGTCGTAGAAGAGCTCGTTGGAGACGGTCGCGATGTCTGGATGGCAGCGGAAGTGCTCGTCGAGGAGCAGGGTGCCGCCGGCGGATCGTTCGGCGGCGTGGAAGGCGGAGTGGCGCCGGTAGGCGAGGCGGTGCTTCTCCAGCCAGTCGGAGCGTAGTCCTGCCTTGCGTCGGATCAGGGCCTCGCGTTCCGGGCCGATCTTCGCGATGTGCGGTAGCTGCATGGCGTCGCCGATGACCAGGGCACGCCGGGCGCGGAAGAGCAGCGGCAGGACGTGCGGGATGGCGCACTGGCTGGCCTCGTCGATGACGACCAGGTCGAAGAGGGCGGCATCGCGTGGGAAGCGTCGCGCGGAGAGGCTGGTGACGGCCCAGCTCGGTACCGCGGGCAGTGCCTCTTTCAGCGCGGGCCAGTCGCTGCGGCCGCTGTCCCGGGCGCGCAACAGGCTGAGGATGCGCTGGCGCCCGCTGCGGGCGTTGGTTCGAACCGTGGCGTTGAGGAGGATGCGAGAGGCGGTCTGGACGGCAGTCTCCGCTGTGTTCAATGTCGT
>Ga0307512_10003182_pt1 | contig 19472 bp, 18 predicted proteins | sample 14_EM_MG_FD_200267 | JGI IMG/M metagenome (GOLD analysis project Ga0307512, IMG submission 200267) | Populus trichocarpa ectomycorrhiza microbial communities from riparian zone in the Pacific Northwest, United States - 14_EM | ecosystem: Host-associated > Plants > Roots > Unclassified | place... | reverse complement strand
AGGTGGATCCAAGTGCAGTGATGGTGGGGTGTCAACAACATTGGGGGTACGGGAAACTGGCTCTTGAAAGGTTGGGGATTCTTCGATACCGAAATGCTGCGAGCGCACTTCTTTCAGAACTTCCATGACCCCGACGGCGTGGCGGCGAAGCGCATCATTGGGCGAAGAGCAACGAAGGGAGTGTAAGTGGGAAATAGTTTCCTCTACATACTCTGGGTTTCCATAGATAGTCGACCGGATGGATGCAGCTGTTGTAAGCAAAGCTGAAGACCAATTCGACCAAAACGCAGTGCTATCTTCACGGTTCGAGGAAGCGATAATTCTGTTTAGTATGGCAACTGCCTCGTTGTAATCATCATCCGAGAACGTTTGAACGAAGCGACGTAGAAAAGAGGTGGCAAGTGCGAATGAAAATGCGAGACAACTTGGCCAGCGCATGCTCGCCCCACGTAGGCTTTCGATAGACTTGTCTGAAAGTAGGTTCAAATTTTCGTTAGTTGAAGAATCACCGGCAACAGCCAGGAACAGGAATGAAAGGGCACTGTTCGTGACGTCCGCCGGGCCATCCTGTTTGAGTTCATCGCAGAGGGCGATCATGTCTTCGATATCCTGCGTCCTATCTCCAGACCCTAAACGAGTCCGAATGGAAAGTGCCTCTACGAGTGATACCATCACTCTGTTCCGCGAGATACCATATGTTTCAAGGGGATGGTCTAGAAGACGACGGAAGTGGTCAATAACAGAACTGACGTCGTCGGGCTGCTTGGACTTCTGGGACCGTTGAAGAAGGGCAATCGCGAGCCAAAGTAAAATCACAATGATTTTTGGCCTGTGTCCACGCCAGGGGCGATGTGGGAGGAGGGTCGCTTCAGTGAGTTGAAGGATGCATTGGTCTAGTTCTTCATTCCGATGCGATAATTCAGGGCATTTGAGTCGCTCAGAACACAACCAATAGAGACCGAAAGGGCGCCAAGGGTGGGATCGAGGTAGTATGTGGAGACGATTCTGAAGAAGACTGTTCAACTCATGGATGGTGACTGGGAACCGAACGTAAGCTACGGATAAAAATAGATTTGGGACCTACATCGCGGAGTGTCCATGCTTCAGCGCTTGAAATAAAGGTAGGATAGATGATTGCTTGACGTGGGATAATTAGGAAGTAAAGAAAAGTATGCGTGGCAGAAAGGTGGGCGTACCGCTACTGTCATGGAGCCACGCGGTATGCGAGACGGCGGCGAGGCCTACGGCCCAGTGGGAAATGCGTATTATGAGGTCGAATGTTATCGAATGAGATTAAATAAGAACAATTGTTTTCACAAATAATTTGATCTGATTCGACCATTTCCAGCAGATCAAATCCCGGCAAATCCCGGTCTTATCCGACCCTTCTGAATTGGCTTCCGCCATCGGATAATACCCCGTTGTTTTCGCTCACTCGTCTCGTCGGAGGTATCATTGAGTACATCTACCATAGCAGTCTCGCCAAACGAGGCAAAGCCTACGACATATGACTTAATGTGGGGGTTTTTTTTTTTGAATCGATTACCGTCCGCCTCGGGGTACAGAACCCCACGTAGGACTTCAAATCGAGATATTTACAAAAGAAAATAGCTAGATGCCTTCGGATGACTGTAGCGAAAAACACCCTGAACCCTCATATGTGGTTAACAGTTGCTTTGTATTGGGTGAAAGTGTGATGAGTGTCGTTTGCCTGTTCCTCCGGACGTACGGCATTGGCGTGGTGAGTTGTTGGGGATGTGACTCTGGGATGTGTCATGTGTGGGGGGTGTCCGCCATGAGTGGGCAGGCAGGACGTGCAGCATGAATTATTCAACCACGTTCTACGGCCATAGCCACTGATGCAGTACTGGGGTATCATACAGCGTACAGTGATTAGATTTGAGAAAATAGCATTACACTACGAATTGTGACCTCTCCTTGGGCGGCATCCTCCAGTCCGTTTTCAGCCTCAGCCCGAGTTTCCTTCCAAGTTCGCAGACATCCCTGCATTGACGTTGTACAACGACGAACCAACACTATCTCGACAGGGTTGACCTATCCCCCAGCTCATCTGCAAAGGCAAGCCCTGCAAGTTATTCACACCAGATGTGATCCGGTGTGTCAACCTCGGAGGAGAGGGTGCCAACGTGGACCTGAAGGTATGGCCATGACAATTCTTCACCCCTAGGAGCCTCCCTCATGGCGATTTGAAGTGCGAAAGAAATTTACCTGGTTCTTCTGGGTCGTGTCCAGATGTCCTGCGGAGGGTGGTCGGGGCCAGGAGACTCGTACGTCCTAAAAGGTACGCAAAATTTGCAAACGCATATGACTTTTCTTATGATGTCTGAGTACGTCCCATTTGTAGAATCGTGCTCTGGAATACCGCCTTCAGGAAGTGCCGGACATCTTGAAAACGTCAACCTTCTCATGCCAAGTCACCAGTGTTGCTGACCACTCGTACTAGTACGCCCAGCTATGTTCATTTTGTGTACCGAACCAACGACGCTAACGATGCGACAGCGGGGATTCTATTCATATGTGTTTGCATCGCGGTCCTCGCTTACATCCTATACAAGTATCTCCTCCCATGTCTTGAGGGAGATCGTAGAAGTTCAACGCCACGAACGCCACGTCCCAGCCCCGAGTCCGACTCTGGCTGGTTCCCTGGGAGCTATGACGATTACCGTCGTCACCCGCCGCCACCTTACTCAAAATATCCAGATGCTCCCACGGAGTCCCCAGGTGCGGGGCGGCGGGATCAAGACGGTCTAGGCTTTTGGGGCGGAGCTGCGCTTGGCAGTCTGAGAACTCACCTCTTGACTCGTCAGCGCAACCAGCAGCCGCAACAAAGGCGCTATGACTGGGAAAATGAGCGCTTCCAGCGACGTGCTCCGGTCCCCCGAGGACCGCAAGCAAGCGGCTCATTCTCGTAGCAGTCGTGGAGTGGTAGTAACAGGGCAAGTTCATCGAACATCGGGGCTATGAAGAGAAGTACGGGATTTGGCGGCTCGACTGTCCGTTGATGTGTCGGATGGGTGTCGGCGGACGGGGCCGGGAGCATTGGTATGTATGTTGGGTAGCTCCGCTGTTCATGACGCGTACGTCCTCAACGATTCTCACCTGTTCATCCATCAGTGTGTACGCTATCCATGAGGGCCCTTGATTTGCGGCCTTCAATCGGTCCTTTTGTTCCATCACCCGCTTCGAAGGGACTTTCTTGTCATCACACCATCCCTCGATAGCACCGCCACGTGATGACAGACTCATAGACCCTACTGTTCTTAGCGAGCCATGATGGCGAGATCATCATGGGGAGGTGTGTGTGGGTCCTATTCGAGTCATGCGAAGGAATTAATTCTCGACACCTCTTCCCTAGTTGTGAATGGGGCTACAAGATGACGCCATCATTTACATCATTCTATCCAAACGTCTCGGCTTTTCCTTTCGATTCATCCCTTGCACCCTGTTGAGGGTCGTTACAATGGGGGTTTCTTGTACGGGGTTTTGTTATACATGCTAATAAACGCAGCAAGACGCATTTTTTGTTTTCTTAAAGACTGTTTTCGTCTTTAAGTTAGGAACCCCATAACTGCCGTTCACAGTGAGTCAAGCCATTCGCTGGAACGTCGATTGACCCGGTTCTATCTCGAATTGGCATCGAATAAAGGGATGAACTATACCACCTCATTTCGGACGTCCTCGTTCTATTGAGAACTTTCGGGAACTCGCGCGACCGTCCGATTCAAGCTAAATGAGATCTCGTGACGGGAGAAAGCGATCGGCTCTACCCATCCTTCGCAACGGAGAAGTCCCGAGTGCTGGTTGTCTTCCGTCAGAAATGAGATCACATCTGCTGGATCTGCCTCTTGATGCGCCAGCGAACGTGATAATACTCAAACCTCTAAAGCCAAGTCAGCCTCCGCCACTGTACCCTACTTCTGCTTAGAGGCCATGACTCGGTTCCACGGAACGCCGCGTGCCCATCAAACTCATGGTTCACGGACAGTAAACACTTCGCCAGCATATGCCACACATGTTCTCCATACCCCGCGACGTGAGAAGCGAGGTTCTCTTTCAACCTTCGACTTCCCACCACATTTTACCCTTCCGTCCCTTGATCTTTCTTCCTCTTTCTTACTAGTCGCAATTGTAATACAAAAGCTCTGTCCAGGCCATCAGTTGGATGACTACACGCGGTTGGTTGCGCAATCATGAGTCGAGGTGCCCAGTCCCACGTGTTATACGAAGATCAGACTAAGTGTATAAATCTGCGGACAGCTAGTTCTATGGGCGACGAGCGACTACAACCTTTGGCGGTAATTCGGGGATAATGGCACGCGCACAAGGAGGGTGGAGCTGGCGAGGGAAACTCAGGACTGCCTGGTGGTCATACGTGAAATTGCTGAATCCGACGCCCCCAATGAGTTTCCATGAGCATTTGTAAATCATACAATCGAACATTCTACTACCCAGGAATTGGCCACAGTTGACACGGACTCTGGTCATACAGCCTCCTATGGAATCTTGGGAAGCCCAACTACAGTGAAGCGATTACGAGCACGCAGGGGTGAATTCGTAAAGCAGACCAAAAGGAGATAGGAGCAGAAGTAAAGAGTAAGCGGAGAGACATTTCCTATAACAGCAGCCATTCGAGGGTAGAGGGTAGGGACACGAAGGACATAAATCGGGGAGATATGTCCAATGCGGGCAGGCGCGACGGCTCAGAGCTGGGAAGCGAGCTGGGCGAGGGCGGAAAGGAAAGCAAGTTGAAGGCTAGAGTGTTAACGTGAGAGTTTCGTGAACAAATCTGACTGGGTCCAACACTCGAAGGGCAACAGTCAGGACTGATATATAACAGAGGATATCGTAAAAGAAAAACAAGGACATACCAAGAATATGAAATGTCAATGAAAGGGATCGGGTCTTGAGGGGTACAGGGTCGCGGGATGAGGGGGATGCGAAAAGCAAGTAATGCGACGAAGGGAGAGGACGGAGTGATGTCCGGGAAGTGAGGAAAACCTAATCACAAATAGTATAGTAATAACAAGAATCGAAAAAATGAACAGAAAGGATACGACAACACCGGAAGAGCATGGGTGCAGCTGCGTCGCGGGAGGGTGTGTGGAGTTGAAGGCGAGGCGGCGGCAATGTTGGTTGCGAAGGCCGCGAGGTGAGGCGGGGCTTGGCGCCAAAGTAAGGAAATAGATATGCGTTGACTGACTTGACGTGCGTGGATAGAGGGGTGAGAGACAGACACAAGGCTCATGACAAAGGCAACACGAGGCGAGGTGGTTACCAATATTCCCATCCGCGCGGGATTCCGCGGTCAGCCGTGATGCTCAACCTGAACGGGAACGAGTTCAAGTTAGGATCGGTGCTATACCCACAGACACTCGATCACTCACAAATGATCCCAGGTCATGCCCCATAATGAACAAAGTTCACCCATCGCTCCATGCTCACGTGTTTCGTGTCCCGCAACTCCCTCACAGCGTCTCGAAGTGCCCTCGCTGATCTCTCGTGATACGGGATCTTCTCTCCTCCAGCCTGAGAGAGCATCGACTGATAGAACCAGCGCGACAGGTCCCGTCCATCAGTGTCCGCCATTGCCCCAACTACGCTCCGGAATCCACAGTATTGTAGTGCTGCAGTGAGGTGTAGTCCTTCGTCATCGATGCTTTCCTCGGTCAGCTCAGCCGTGTGACAAGCAGAGAGGAATGCGAATTCGGCAGTGGGTAACCGAGAATGTACAATGTCGAGTAGCGTGAGGCGATCGTCGCCGTGAAGCTTGAATGATGCGTCAAATGGCTTCCCAATCTCCAAGGTACCGTGGCAAGCAAAATGAGCGAATTCGTGACGCTTGAGACCCTCAACCACTGCGGCGGTTGTCGCATTTCTGCGGGCAAGGTGTTCCACCTTAATGTTAAGCTCCTGTATCACCTTTATCTCTCCTCTTACACCTGGGAGTGAGTCGTCTGGCTGTGCCACTAGAATTAACGAGGGCTGCCTTGACAGTTGTGTACCAGGCTTGCGAGACTCGATGAGCGCGGAGAGTGTTGGCGTGTATGACGGGATATATAGGTCAGAAAAGTACCGTTTCACGCCGTCGTCGGATGGAATGGGTCCCATTGCGTGGAGAGGAAGAGAACAAAATACGGACGTTGGACACCACCAGACCCGCGATTGTTCTGGTATATTCAACTCGTGGAGTCTGTCAATGACAGGTTGACCAACGAGTTCGTAAAGGTCCATGAGAACAGAAGCTAGTGTGCTCTCATATTCTTCTGAATCGAGATTCGATCGTTTTCGTGCGTTCAGCAGTCGGTCCTTTAGCCCGCTCGCACGACCGTAGAAGCCCTCGGAGGTGGTTATGAGAGAAGGGGAAGAGCGGTGGAGAATGAGGATGTCTGAACGATATTCGCTATGGTTAATGAGAATGACCGGACCACATGAAGCCGCCGAGCGAAGGTTGTCGAATGAAGGAGTTGACAAGAACTTCTCGAAACCGGGCAAGGTTTTGATGTGGGAAATGAGCACGTCACGTGCCTCAAGGAGTTTCCGTTGTTTCAACAGGAGAGGACCGAACGGGTCAGCTCCTTCGCTCTCCTCTTTTCCGGTACCACCAAGCTCTGTTTTCCCGCTTGGCAGGACTGACGTGGTCAGCCTCTCGAGGTCTCGATTGATCGCCGTGAATGTCTGGGCCAAAAATGGATCGACCGCAGAATGTTGGTCGACTGACGTACGGAAACCACGGAGTTCGGACCACAATAATGCCCTTCCTCGTTCGAGAGTCTCGATAGCCCGCTCGATTTGATTTATGTGGATGAGGTGTGATGCGTAGTCAACTGGCAACCGCCCGGCATCCCCAAGCTTCGCGACAAGAGTACTGTGTTGTAATTGGAGATTTGGGGCAAAAATGACCAGGTCCTCCATCAATGACATGGCCTTTTCATACACAGTTGAGGCTGAGGGACGACCCATTTGGCGAGACCACTGGGCCCAAATGTATGAGTGCATGAGTCGGTTGTGTAGCGGTGAGTATCTGCTGTCTGCTGTCAGGGGGAAATATTCATCGAAGATTTCTGTGGTGTCAGTGATGTACTGGTTGCCGTGGGACGATGTGAGGCGTTTCAGTAGAGACGAAATCAATACCGGGAATATGTCATCGCACGAAAGTTGTCCCATTGGGCCTTTGATAATACCACGCAGTAAGCCAATCGATTCGTTGATATCCCCGATTCTATGGGTACGCTCAAACGCACGTTCAAGTAGCCCGGCGAGGGAGATAGATGCCAAAATTGAAGACGAACCACCTGAAGGAATTGAATGAAGGAACAATCGACAGTACTTGATAGCCTCTTCGATATCCGTGGCGTTACCAGTGAGAGAAACCTTGGTTTTATACAAATCTACTAGCTTATGAAGGATGTCTAGGTAGAGGGGTGCCCCAGGTGAGATCGTTGAGAGGCGCTCGTTGAGAAGGTGTATCCTCGTCCCCAATGTCTCTGACGAACTAGCATTCATGACAACGCCCGACTCTGGGACTTCGCCTCTAGGTGGAACCAGGTGCAGTGATGGCGAGGTGTCAACAACTCTGGGGGTACGGGAAACTGGTTCTTGAAGGACTGGGGATCTTTCGATACCGAAACGCTGTGAGCGCCTTTCTTTCAGATTTTCCATGGCCCTGACGGTGTAGCGGCGGAACCCATCATCGGACGAAGAGCAACGAAGGCAGTGTAAGTGGGACATGGTTTCCTCTGCATACTCTGGGTTTCCATAGAAAGTCGACCGGAGGGATGCAGCTGTTGTAAGGAAAACTAAAGACCTATTCGACCAAAACTCAGTGCTATCTTCGCGGCTTGAGGAAACAATGATTCTGTTTAGTATCGCAACTGCCTCGTTGTAATCATCATCCGAGAACGTTTGAACGAAGCGATATATAAGAGAGACGGCAAATGCGAATGAAAATGCGAGACAACTTGGCCAGCGCATGCTCGCCCCACGTAGGCTTTCGATAGACTTGTCTGAAGGTGGGTTTAAAACTTCGTTAGTCGAAGAATCACCGGCAACAGCCAGGGTCAGGAATAAAAGGGCGCTGTTCGTGAAGTCCGCCGGGCCATCCTGTTTGAGTTCATCGCAGAGGGCGATCATGTCTTCGATATCCTGCGTCCTATCTCCGGACCCTAAACGAGTCCGAATGGAGAATGCCTCTACGAGTAGTACCATCACTCTGTTCCGTGAGATATCATATGCTTCAGGGAGATGATCCCGAAGATAACGGAAGTAGTCAATAACAGAATTGACGTCGTCGGGCTGCTTGGACTTCTGGGACCGTTGAAGAAGGGCCATCGCGAGCCTAAAGAAAATCACGGTGATATTCGCCCTGTGTCCACCCCAGGGTCGATGTGGGAGGAGGATTGCTTCAGTGAGTTGAAGGATGCATTGGTCTAGTTCTTCATTCTGATGTGATAATTCATGGCGACAGAACAGCACAAAACCCAAAATATAGAGGCAGGAAGGGCGCAGAGGGTCGGATCGAGGCAGTACGTGGAGATCATTCCGAAGACAAGATATTTGGTCGTTCAATTCATGGATGATGGCTGTGAGAATCGAACGTAAGCTACGGACAAGAATAGACTTGAGACCTACATTGCGGGGTGTCCATGCTTCAGGGCTTGAAAGTAGGGTAGGACAGATGACTGCTTGACGTAGGGAACAATTAGGAAGTAAAGAAAAGTATGCGTCGCAGAAAGGTGAGCGTACCGCCACTGGCATGGAGCCGCGCGGTATTTGAGACGGCGTCAAGGCCCACAGCCTTCCAACGCGTGTCCGCTAGAAGCGCGAGGCATATTACAGGAAACACAGCCTCCACGCGTCTGGACCGACTGGACAATATTCGAAGGACCACAAGTGGTGTAGTTAACGACAAAGGAAGTCAGTGCCTTCGGAGAATTGGTACCATTCAAGCAGTTCGACTCGGAGGTCGAGCGTGGTTAGAAGGGTCGGATAGAGGAATCCGCACCGTCGCTGAATCATGTTAGCCATCCGTAAAATGAACTCAATCTGGGATGTCCCACCATATGTACTTTACAATGGTTTTTCCAGAAGATAGACAGTAGGGAGTAATACAAGCTGAGAAAGGAAAGTCACATCCAACAAGGTCATGGGATCGTCCGAGACTCGGACAAAGTTTTCGCCGCATTCGCATTGTGCATTGTGACAATGTGGATTGACTCATGGTCACGAATAGGACGAAAAGCAATTTGAACAGCGAAGGATAGCGTAGACGAAAAAACAAGTACATGATACAAGACATAGAATATGATGTACAGTAGGCGAAGTCACAACTCGTGTCAAGGATGGATGTGTGACATGGGTGAAAGTAGGGATGTATATGTGTAGGTGATGGATTAATAAATAAAGTTATCGATATGGGATTGTCCCGTCCTACGCCCTACATGTCTAGGGAAAATAGGATGTTGGAATGCTAGAAGTATGCTGGCAGTCGGGAATCTAAACGACATCGTCGCTCTGGACGGCGCGCGTGGAACAGGAACAAGTCGCAGCTTTACTTGTCCCCGTCCCGACATCATTGGGAGCATGCGCCGACTTCCGTTGCGGTTTGCGGAAACGGTCTCCGATGTGTTTGATCTCCCGCGAGCGCCCACGCTCCCGCTCCGCCACGTGTATACGGCGCCGTGCAGCGACGGCCGGTGCCTTGCCCTTCAAATTGCGCCGCGTCTCAGCACGTATCAGGAATGTTGCGCCAAGCGCCACGAGTACGAGCGCAGCTGCGAGGCCGAAAACCGCTTCAGGGTAACGCAAGACAGTTGTCGAGTAGACCGTGCCAAAGATGAGCGGCTATAAGTCAAAGACACGACACACCCACAGTCAGGACAGAGTAGGGGAATGAAATAATGGAGCGAAAGATGGACTCACAGCAAGAATCGATCCAAGTGCCGTGAGCATACCCAGCCCTCCGAAGAGAGCACCAATGTCTGGGCTGCCCTGTTGCGAACGTTGGAGGATGCAAATCGCGAGGCTCTCCAGCGCGGGGTGGGTACCAGAGGCAAGGGCAGAGATACTAGTGACACCAATAAATACAAGAGGAGAAGTGGACAGGTGGAATGCGACGAGAGAGTGTGATGCAATGTCTAGGAGGAGAGATGCCCGCGCGGCGCAGAGATCAAACGTGATGGAGCGCGCAAGGCGTGCAGGTGCAAGACTTGAAGGCGGTTCGGAGCCAGAACTAGAAGGCCCCGGGGATGATGGTTTGAAAGTGGATATAAGGACTGGCGAGAGTGGATCAATGGCAGGTGGAGCAGACACAGTAGCAATACGCACATGGCATGAGTAGAAGCGTGTGCAGTGCTCGCACAGCGCCGACGAAACTAATGTAGTAACCCAACTAGATCGCAGTCAGTGGCACATTTTTGCAATCTGACGAGAAGTACACACCTGTTCTGCGTTCCAACCGAATACGTGTTCTGCATATAAATATTTGATTTGGAAGACACCCTGTGAGAGAAAGGTGTGTTAGATTTCAGTATTTCAAGAACGCTCCAATTACGCACGCCAGCGAGATAAAGTAGAACTACAGCCAAAGCAAGCCACAACATACTCCAGTCTTCTCGCCTACGGCCATTCACCACGATCTTCCGAGGTGCAAAGACAGCCAGTGGGAGAAGTTTTTCCTTGAGACTGGCTTTCTTTCGCATCGGAGGAACGGGGTCACCAGCCTTCTGGGCTGCTCTTCGCTTTACCTTATCCAGTGACTCGGGGATGACAAGAAGCGACAGGATAAGGTTTACAGTGCTGAATAGAATCGCGGCCCAGAACGCTGCAGCCACCGAAGGCATTTCACGATGCTGCCGGCCAAAAGACTGAATCTGGGGCAGCGGGTGCCGGACGAGGAATGCGCCCAGAGCGGGACCGAGAGTAAATCCAACATAGGACACGCCCGAAAATCGCGAAAATATGTAAGCGCGTGACCCATCGGAGGTGCAGTCTGAGACGTATGCCGAGATTGCCGTTTGGAGGGCTACCTGGCCGCCAAGGATGCCTTCCACGAAAGGTGCAAAGAGGAGGAGCTTGTGACTGTGACTTGAAAGCCGTGAAGATGTTGTCAACGCGAATGCGAACGCGAGATCACTGTGAATAAGCGTGAGAGTGTGTGAGAGGCAGCGGTGTGAAGGGGGGTATATACGTGGTAAGAAGACCGAGGGTGGAGGCCACGAGGACCTTGGTCCGCCCATGCTTCTGGCCGTAATGTCCCCACCAGGAGGTGCTACAGACGGAGAAAAAACCCGTGATTGTTGCGATGATGGTCTGCAGACGCGCGGCACCTGCCTGTACGGCAGGGTCCGATAGGCAGTCTTGGGATTGGAACTGCCGCGAACCCTCGGGACGGTGGTGTTCTTGGGAATCTGAAAACTGTGGGAAATAAACGGAGGTATGAAGCGGAATGGCGTGGTCTGGAATCAGATTGGATAATGATGAAGGATTATTAGGGAGAATATTGGCAGAGGGGCCGTATTGTCGCCCTTGGTGTAGTGCATTACAAGAAAGTTGAGTGTAGACTTGTACGCGCGGTGCAAGGGTCATGCCACGCTGAAAAATGAAAAATCAGGCGAGGCAATGACAATGTGACGGTCGTTGTTGATGTACCACAAGGGAAGCAATTATTGCGACCGGAACGATCCTGGCGACAAGGACGAATATCAGCGTATGAGGAAGCGAATGAATAAGTCGCCTAGACAGGGTGTTGGGTACTCACCATAATGGTCTAGGACGGTAAAATGGCTTCTTAGCAGGACGATCGGAAGGAAGGAGAGGATCTGCTTCCGAGCGCTGAGAATACTGATCCATGGTAGTATCTTGAGATATACGGAGGGAGAGAAACTGAGAACGCGCTGTGTATACAAGAGTTGGAAGGAGAAATGAGTGGAATCGGTTGACGAGACGACCGAGACGGTGAGTAGGATATCTTGTTCTACGCTGGTTTTATACGTGGAGTTTGTGAGAAAATGGGGAGGGGGCCAACAACGTGGCTGCGGGCAGGCAAGGTGAAGGATGTGTTATTGGGGGGGTGTGGGGTGCCTTGACATGAATTATGGAAAATCTAGACTTGATCAAGTTAAAGGCGCGCTGTTCCCGTAAGCATGGAGGAATATTAAAGGGTCAAGGCCGGCCACAGAAAAAGCGAGTGAGAGACGAAAGGCAAAGAAAGAGAGGGAGAGTGGCTATTACATAATCCAACGGGACCCGTAAGTGAATCGATCCGGCAACCGAGCGAGGGAATGTTATGTTTGTCAGTCTTGTTGCGCACAACTCGTCCGCGTCGCTCTCCGCCTCCGACCAATCATTTCCCCCTCAGTTATGGACTTCGACCCTCCCAGTCCATCAACTCAACAAATCCCTCATCATAACGCCGTCGCTGGTCCTTCCTCGATTCCTCTAAACTCTTCCTTTTTCCTCCAACCAGGTTCGCATCATTCCCCTCTTAACTTTATTTAGTTGTTCATCTCGTCCCTTTCCCCACCAGCCGACCCCCGCCCTCCTCAGCTTGTTGAGAGCACACAAGACCTCATCTCTAGATTTCGTCTCCTAACCGCCTATGACAAGTTTGTCCGACCTTTCATCTCTCAAGAACACGATCCACACACCGCCCACCTATCAACAACGCCCGCCGTTGCGCCCTCGACCGACAAGGGAAAGGGCAAGGAACGCGATCCCGGCACTCCCACAGTCGCGTCCGCTGCAACCCCGGGAGCACATCATGATCCGGATGATGATGAGGGTAGGGATGGAAAGAAAAAGAAAAATACTTATAGACACCTCATCAAGGGCGTTCCAGGTGCTTAGAATTCCTCTCATGGCCCTCTCCCACTTCTTTTCCACCACCTTTCTACCTCTTATCTCGCTGACCTGTGTTCGGCCAGGCAAACATTCAATAAAGAAGGATGATTTTTTAACCACTATTGTTCAAGTCCCTCCAAAGCAGCACATACCAATAACACCTTTCGATCATCGCACTCAAACTGAGGCATTCACCGTCTCATTAGAAGGTCTAAAGGGCGTACGTTTCTATCAACTCCTTGACTTGACATCGACGACATCTGACTTTCGACCCCAAATGACTCCAGTGGAATATTCATGCCCTCGTCCCCGAATCCACACAGGCACGCGAAGACCGGAAGAAGCGAGTGCGTACCAGAGTTGTGGCTCATCTCCGACGTGTCAAAGTTGATATGCCTTTTTCTTCTGCTCACAGAAAGAACTCAAAAAACTGGCGAAAGCTCAGGGCTCGGCTGTCCCTCATTCGGCTGGCACCCCTTTACCCTCAACTCCTGCAACGGCATCGATGCCAGCGCAACCACCACGCACGAGCACCCCCACACCAGCTCCCCGTGGTGTCAAACGCGAATTCGAGGATAGTGCCCTCACACAGCCCAACGCGCAAGGCCCGGGCCCGGGCCCTGCCGCCGTTAATAGCAGCGGTAGCGTATCGCCGACATCAGGCCAAGTTCAAAGACCTGGTGCGGCGAAAGCGGGCGTGCCCGGTGCGCGGCCTCGGCCGCTCAAAAAGCAGCGCGTTGTGAGTTACCACTTCACCATATCCAAAAATATGCAGAGTCCGGGGAAGAAGTCACGCTGTTGGCTCGTGTCTATATGTGTTCCCTTCCGATCGCAATGCTTCGTTTCGTTTTGCTCTCCCCCCTCCCTCGGTGGCTATCCTTGTACTCAGGGCTTCGCATTGCTGACCTTTATTTACCTGTCATCAACAGGACCTGCAAGGCCAGGCGAGGGACATGCATCCGCTTCTGCCAATACAGCAACCTACTCCACAGGGCGTGTGATTTTGTCCCATGCCGCTTCTGTCCGTTCTTGAAACGGCGCATTACGATTTGCCGCTGGGCCCTGGTACATTCGCAAGTTACTACACGATGCAAGTGTACAACCCAGCTAGAGCGATATCGTTACTGCGCATCATCATGAGGGTGCGAGCCCGCATGCCTTCCATTTGATTGGGACGAGTTGAGTCATGCTATTTGCCTTACCCACTGCTTGCGCCGATCTCCATGCGCGTCATCGAACGCATAATTGTATGCTTCCATCCCTTCGCTCCCCGCACCCTCGATCTATCTACCAAATATGCCCTACATGTCATCGATCACATCCCCCTCCCTCCCTCTCTCCACCCCTTCCAAGCCCCTCACTCTCGTAAGCATCATGCATTCATTCCCATACGCGCAACCGGGTACGGCATGTACATTTAGTGCATACATACACTCTATTCCCAATCAATTTGCAGCAATTGTCATCTAATGCAGTCTTGTGCTCGGTGGATCCATTGAAGCGCATCGACGTCTCCTCATGTCTGAGTAAGCTGGTACCAGTTCTCGGTCTTTTTGTTTTCTTTCCCCGATATGAGACATCCCCATTTGTCTGAGTCTCGGAGTCGGGGCCATCCCTGGGAGTTATGTTGTGAATCTTGCCAACGACTCAATGGCCTCTATAGCGAGTTGGTGTGGTTGCGTCTCAATCCTCGGGCTTGTGCTCAACGATCGGCCATGGTTGGATAAAACACGATTAATGATTGTTGGGCTCACTCCACTCTCGACCACGTAGCATCGCGTCAAAAGTGGACATACGCTGCAGCACCACAGACCTGTGCGGCCTTTAGCTCAGAATCCTATTCTGTCTCAAAATAATGCCGCGGGAGCGGGAGCCGTTAATTGCGGACGGTTAAGGGAGTGACGGGGAAGGGACATGAATCGAACCGGTTCGATTTCATGACGAGAATGTGACCGTCCCGTTGGAAAGGACAAAATAGAATTAATGACGATGTGCAGTACAACAACTAGCAGCGGTGCAACGGAAATGGGATGGCATGGAGTGGGCGAGACATTAATATATCGACACATTGTATCTTAGAAACGATGTGAGACACCTAAAACTGAAACTATTCTCGGGCCTCGGGTACCAGGAAGTGTCGTGGGTCCATGTCCTTTGCCACCCTATGGGAGTTACGTACGTTACGTACCCACGCGTGCCTATGTGGCTCATTTCGTGTGACCGTCTGGATAAGACGCGAAAACCCTTCCTTCTGCGTGGATTGTCGACCCGATCTTGTGTTTCGTTTCCGTTCCTTTTTTTTTTTGAACAAAAAGAAACGTAGTTAAATCGGGGCCTTCCGACGACGTCGACTCGAATATCCGACCACAAGAGATGGGCAAAGCAAACGCCCAAGGCAAGGGCAAAGGCAAGGGCAAGGGCAAAGCAAAAGGGAATTCGAATCCCGTACGTGACGGTCCTCCCGAGTCCGCGCCTGTGCGCGAGCTGGCTGCTGGCAAGCACGGAGCTGATCATTGGGATGATTTGCGCCGCGCGTGGGCGGGGCACCTTTCACAGCCACAAATAAAGGGCGGCCACCACCACCACCAACCCCATCACCCTAACCAACAAAATCATCATCTTCACCATCATCCCGATGGCCGCACCCCGACCGACTATGACCGGTCAGATGCTGACGGGGGCCAGGGTCGCTCCGAAAAGGCACGCCAACGAAAGCACCGTGGAAGTGGCGGCGGTGGCAGTGGCAGTGGCAGTCACACCCACACGGGCCAGAAGCGCAAGGCGACGGCGACGAATGGGGCCGCAGACGATGGCGGCGAATGCGCGGCCAAGCGGCACAAGGGCAATTCACGGCCGTCAGGCCAGGGTGCTGGTGCTGGTGCTGGTGCTAGAGGCGTGGCCGAGCCGCATCCGGATTTTTGGCATCCCGATGGCTCCGTTATCGTCGAGGTCGGGAAGACCAGGTTTAAACTGCACCAGTCGACGCTGCAGAAACACTCGGCCTACTTCGCCGACGCGTTCCGGGGGAAGGGAGGTCATCAGGGCGGTAACCGGACGCAGCTCCCCGTCTACCGGGTCGACGAGACGACGGCAGAGGACTTTGCGAGTTTGTTGACGGTCATCGAAGAACCGATGTGCGTGTGTGTTTCTGGTTCCTTCTTGACCATATCGGGGTATTGTAGCATAACCCAGTTTACTGACGGTTTTTTGCCTTGTGGGATTGTGGAATCGTTAGGAAGTACGGAGAGGAGCCGCCCCCGATGCCTGTGCTGGCTGGCGTCCTTCGCGCCGCGCGCGCCCTCTCTTTCGACGCGCAACGCAAATGGGCCGAACGCATGCTCGGACGCACCTGGTCCGCGACGCTCGACGTTCTCACGCCCAACCCGATGCCGCACGCGGCCGAGGCGTTGGCTTTCGCGCGCAGCTACGGTATGCTGGGCGTGCAGAAGAGGGCCAGTTACGAGCTGCTGCGGGTACCGACGTTCGGACAGGGGCAGTCCATCATCGCGGCAGAGGCGAAGACAGGAGGCGGAGGCGCAAGCGCAGACGCGGGCGCGGGCATTTTGTCTCGCGCGGATTTGTTGAGGTTCTTGCATGCGCGAGAGCAGCTTGGCCTCGCGTGGGCCGAAGTCGCCGGCAAGGCGCCGACGGACTTTGCTTGTCCGCGCAGCACGCAGACGCAGATGCTGTCTGAGCACGGTGGCGCCAGCGGTGGCGGCGGCGGCGGCGGCAGCTGCGCATCCGTGAATGTGGACCGCGTACATGCTCGATGGGCCGAGCTGGTCCACTCGAGCGGGTTGTATGTGCAGCGGATGGTCGACCCGTTGATGGGCCTGCGGGACCTCGTGGGGATATCGTGGAAGGACGAGGGGTTCTGCAAGAAGTGTGTTTCTGCGAGGAGGCACGCGTGGGAGGAGTTGCGGAGGAAGCTGTGGGAGGACTTGGATGTGTGGTTGGAGCTGAACGTTGCTGAGAAGGTTGATTGAGCAAGAGGTGTGTGTGATGTGCCAACTTGTATATGAGGGGATTCGTTTCTCATCGTCTGTTCTACTGTATTCTACCTTTGTCGAATGTGAATACCCAGCTGAGCTACGTCTCGCGTGACTGCACGTTCTTCGGTTGCTGCTACCCACAACACTAGATCACTGGCAAAGTGGACAGCCCCGCCGAGAGGAGGTAGTTGGCGCGCACACCGTGGGCTAAATGCACATTACATTACAGCTCTAGTGTGCAGTGTAGATCGGCCTGTGAACCGATGTCTTGTGCAAGCATAAGAATCTTCAGTGACAGTGGTCTCCTCTTGAAAATTTTTTTAGAGAGGAAACAACTGTAACTGAGGACTCCAGGGCCTATGCAAGAACAAGACAGTCATATCAGGTCATGTCTGGATCCTATACAGTATGGTGTGAACACAACGCCGCATGAACTGGGTATAGACCTCACGGCGAAAATTTTAAAGTTTGCCCCTCCCGCACCACGGCCCGTTTTATCGTCACCCACGAGACTCGCACCGCGGAAACCGGACCAGCTGCTGGTCACCGGTCACCAGCGAACCATAACCCGATGTCGGCGCAGCGAATCAATCGCCACCCAGTCAGAATTCCGACTCGGGCCCAATTGCGGCAAACCTACAGGTGCTTAACCCTACTGCGACTCCGAGTAAGATCCAGCCACAGGTTGGCGGCTTGGTGCATCTACTCCTGATGGACATGTGCTCAGTGAATGCCACAGTATGCACACTCCAACGACAATAACCGTCTTGGGCAGCCGCCTCCGCAAGTCGAAAGAACTTTTCACCAGTGGATAGGGACGCTTGAGTTGCAGGTGACCGACACTACGCATGATGAGAAGGAGGTGCGCGTGCAGGTTATGGCCATCACATCTTTTGCCCGTGCGCACCTTCCTTTAATGGAACTTTTGTCAATCGAAAGGCTTACATTGCTCGTATGGAAGAGGATGGCCGCAACGTAAAATGTGAAAGAGATGCGCGTACGGGTGATGGCCACCACAACGAAGGGCAGTCCGTGCGTGGTTTTCATTGGGACTTCTGCCAGTCGGAGACTTACATCCATCCACCCATCTAGATTGGAACTAACCTGGCCAACAGTCTTATCGCTTGCGCCTGCTGAGCCGGCAGTGTCCGTGGACGAGCTTGAAGATTGGATCAAGAGGACCAACCCTGTGATGATGCAACTCCGACCACTTTCCGGGACGGATGAGCACAACTATGGGCAGTTGGTTAGGTTGCTCAAGGAGAAAGGCTATGTAAGTCGTCGATGCTCACGCTGAGTTGTTCTCTTATCTTTAACAGTATGCCGTTTCGGGGTGAGGGATTGAACATGGGTCGGTCAACGATGGACCTTCTCATCGCGTTATCCATACAGGGTGACCTGCGCTGTGCGGTATTTCCAACTACTGGGATGCCTGAAATCCCGAGGCCACGATTGCCGCATCTGAAACCTGAGGTGCGCCAAGCGATCATGAACGTGCTGCCTCAACAAATACAGTCCCTTCCTGAGCCTCGACTCAGCTGTGCGATCATGAACCAGCAACAACGTGGCCTCCAGACACTAGGGTCTACCTTTCCCTGACCACAAATCACTTGCTTTGATAATTTGTTCAGAGCGCGTTCTGGAATTGTCCCCGATATACTGAAGTGACGTGACCTCGATCTCACACCTGTGGCCGAGGTCTTAAAGGTTCAAGCGTGCCCGGTGCCAGGGACCACAGACTGACCACAGTGGACAGCTCCAGAGAGAGAGAACTTGGGGAGGACGAGACGCGCTCTGTGGGCTAATGGATACATGTCACAATTCTCGTGTATAGTACAGTTCTACTAGAGTACATCTTGCTCCCGCCCGGTTCCATAACTGTTCAATATAGAATGAATGCGTGGACAATGGCCTGCGGTGTCAGGCTTACCTGCCTTCGTGCACCGCATGCCCCTTTCCTCCTCACTTATAACTGCAACTGCAACATCACGGAAACCGGACCCGGACCAGGGAAACCAGGATCCCGATGTCGGCAGCGAATCAACAACTCGGCGGGCAATGGCCGACATCCTGATAGGCGCTCAACCTTGCTGCTTGTTCCTGCCACTCAGGTCCAGGTCCAGCCACACGTTGGTTTGGGTGGCGTTTCTGCGCCCGATGCTCATGTTCTCGGTTAAACACCACAGCACGGAGACTCCAACCACCACAACAACGGTCTCATGGAGCAGCTACCCCAGAGGCCTCTAAACGTCGTGGCGCAAACGACGTTGTTAGAACAGCCCGGGCCCGCACAGGGCAACCCGGGGCTCATCGCCAGTGGGAGTGGCACAGGAACGGGCACAGTCGCGGGTCCCACAACCGCGGGTGGCATCGGCGAAAGAACGCATCACCAGTGGACAGGGACGCTCATGTGGCGGAATGGCATGAAGAGGGCAGGTACGCAGGTTACAGCGATCGCAAGAAAGGGGAACCCGTGAGCAGTTATCCCATCGAACTTTCTCTCAATTGAAAACTGACATTCACTCGCCGACTCAGGTTGGCTTCGACGTGGCCAAAGGTCTTGTTGCTTGCGGCTACCAAGCAAGCAGTGTCAACGAACGAGCTTCAAGATTGGATCAAGAA
>Ga0307512_10003180_pt1 | contig 19477 bp, 24 predicted proteins | sample 14_EM_MG_FD_200267 | JGI IMG/M metagenome (GOLD analysis project Ga0307512, IMG submission 200267) | Populus trichocarpa ectomycorrhiza microbial communities from riparian zone in the Pacific Northwest, United States - 14_EM | ecosystem: Host-associated > Plants > Roots > Unclassified | place... | reverse complement strand
GTTTAGCCCGTTGGATTTTTCCCCTATCTCACTTAGCATTCCACGATAGAATTGTTTAATTTGCGCAGCAGGTATCACACCCTTCACGGCCTTTGGTTTTGACGATTCTCCATGTCCATCCCCCCCACGAGATACCAGCAGCACAAACTCGTTCCGGATTCGGCTTATGGCGGTTTGCTTCGACATACAATGGCTTATTGTCTCCGCCGTAGAAACACTTGCTCTCTATAGTCCTCCATGTCTGTTGTACGTACATGCGAACAAAACAAAGAACTACAAACGATCATGCGCCCTTGCTGTGAAGTCAACGACAGTCCAGATTGGCTCCCCGTGCTCTGGCTTTGTGGTATCTGAAACCGAGTGTTGCAGACAAAAAGCGGCCGCACTGTTTCACTTCCTCTCGAAACCTAGCCAGCCAATTTGGTATCATTATCGGGAGATCGGGAGATAATACATTATGTAATACGGAACCGCGGTCAGAAGGAATACAAGTGATTACAATCCTAAGGTCGTAAACCGGAGAGGGAGGAAGGGAGGCACGGTGGGCGGCATTTAGAGATACATAGGCATTAAAAAGAGACGGAAAAGGAAAAGAAAAAGACGGAGATCAGGGATACATGGCAAGAGATTATCGATAGTTATCGTCCGTCTGAGATAAGACTCGTTTTACAGTGCATTGTGCCTGCCTCACTGAAGGAATGGGGCAGGGGATTGACCCCAAGTGTCGCGAGCGACCTTACGTCTGGATAACCTCGCGGGGTGGTCGGACGGTCTGATTTTCTTCGGGACATATCCATGTACGTTGACTCGGTGGTTGTGACGTTTCGAAGGGTCATTGAAAGATTTATCGCAGTCTGGACACTTGTGAGGTTGTTCCCCGGTACTGTGGATCAGATGGAAAGTTCGCGTTATTCAAAGGATCGAACCTGGGTCAAGGATCAGTCGAGATCCCACGTACTGGAGAGTTTCGTGCGTCTCTAGCGTTCCCTTGCTTGCGAAACCTCTCTTGCAGAATTTACATATGTTTTTTCTGGAAGGTGAAATCAATTTAGGGGTTAGCCCGGATAATTAGAGACGGCGAAAGGAGATGGCGGGATTTACTTGAGCTTCAAGTGAACAGCGCGTATATGTCTGCGAACCATATCGCTCCTGGCCTCGTAGGAACAGAGACCAGTATCCTCTCCTGCGTCAGGATCGTGCTCCAACAGAAACATACACCTCGCCTTATTCCCCTCCAACCTGGCCAAATATTGATCAGACTCCGGGTCCGCTCTCCGTCTTTTTGCAAAGGGTAGATCCGACGAGAGCACACTGGGAGGTCTCCTCAGTGGCGACGGTGTGCTGCTAATGAAATCTTGTTGATGGAAGATGGGGGTATCAGGGGTAAGGGGTCGAATGTGCTGGTTCGGCGTACGTGGGAACAGCTGTGACGATCCATCTTCCTTGGGAAGAAGAGTTGAGAAGGGTGGGAGGGTAACGTTGGATTTGGGGTAGTAAGCGTAGGGTGCTGGGAGGGCGGGATACGGCAGATTTCTAGCGTCCGACAAAGAAGATGGGTATGGATCGTAAGCATGAACGCGGTAAGCGGTCGGACTGTCGACAGGAGTAACGGGCATACTCCAGATAGATGAGTTGGTAGGCGAAATTGACGTCTCTCGTCGAGAGGGGCAGAGGCCCAAAGAGGTGGGGGTGCGAGATTGAGAATGAAAATACATTGCAGTACGATAGAGAGGAGGGGCCTATTTCAGTGTTCCGGATCTATCACAGGGGGGAGAAAACAAGAGCCGGGAGAAACAAGCGGGTGGTGAGGCTCGAGAGAGGTGAAGTTCTAGGAATGGGGGAAAACAAAAAAGGGAGAGACAGGCGGATGAAAGTTGACAGGTGACCGGGCCTTTGCCTCTCAACTTAAATACGAAAGAGGCGTGGGATGAGCAAGGATGAAGGGGTCTCGGAGTGGCTCAGGATCAAGGAGTCATCGCCCATTAGGACGGTTGCATGCGGTCTGGGTGCCCATCGCAAAAAGCGGTATGCGAGGCTCGGTGTCCCCGTGTCAGACAGCCTACAAAGCAAGGAACAAGCGCCAGATGAAGATTCGAGGGTTGCATGAGGAAGACGGCAAAAAAAAGCTGAAAGGAGAACGTTTAGGGTGCGGCATCGGTCTTTCGGCATATCCCGCCTGCATTCCTCCTTGCTTTATTCTTTTGATCGCTGCCTCTACGGCTGTCCCGAAGGGGCTTCGACAGGTTATATGTTCATGTGTGTGGTCATATGCCATTGTGTGGCTCAATACGGTCCGGAATTTGGAGGGGAAAAAATCGATTGTCAATGCAAATTGTTTGTCAAACAGGATTCAATCGAGAGGTCAGGCGAGGGTGAGAAAAATGAAAGGTAAAGTGACGCCAGCAGAGCGCCCGTCCCAGTGGAAACCCCTAGATGTAACAAAGGTTCCAAGGTTGTGGATTCCAAAGGGACGACACTCATCACATGTGAATGTTGAACGTTGAACGTCTGAGCACCCCCTCGGTCCCGTTGAAATATGCTTGCACTCACCCAACACCGCTTGAGAAACACGATCAACACTGAAGGGCTCCGATTGGCTACTCCCGCCCGCCCACCTTCACACCAACAAAGGGAGGATCACATGAGGCAAAATTTGTGAAACGGTAACTCGATAGCAATGTCATTGTTTCGATGGTACAGCCAAAAGAGTGCAGATAATAGCTAAACGTGCATCGGAAGGTATAGAGAAAATAAACAGCGATCACCCTAACAGTAGATCGAGGTAGAGATTTTGGACCTAGCGTCCTTTCTGCCGTCGACTCCCAGGAGCCCGTCTATGATCACACCAAATCTCACCGCGTGGGCGCTTTCAGCCCCTTCGACTCGCGTTCAGCTCCAACCGGCAACTGCGTCTGACCCTGCGTGTGCTGGAGAGCGCTCTCGTTACGGATGGACACCATGACCTCCTTGCAGTACTTCAACTTCTGTAAGAGCCGTTGGTGTGTCTTCGCGGTCTCCGGGTCCAAGCTGTGGACCCCTCGCAGTTCGATCATCATGACCTCGCTCAATGTCCAGGTCGTGAGGTTATGGTGCTTATCGATATGCGAGATAGCCAACGCCTGCGACGACAGGATGACCTTGGAGTGGTCGTAGAAGTTGAACTAGAGCAAGTGAGCGACAAGCTAGCATTGATAGCTCGAATGCTACAAACCTGAATAACGTCCGAACTCATCATGAACACGACCACGTGTTTCATCCGCAGGTACTTCTGGACGAAGTCCATTCCGGTCGACTTGCGATAATCCTCGTATGTGTAATCGTAATCACCGTACAAACGGTTCATGATGTAGCTCTCGAAGTGATTAAGCAGATACATCTTCTCCGCGAGTTCTTCGGGGACATCTTCCGCGCTGTGGTTCTTGCGAATGTACACAGCCCCGTGTCGCCTCGGAGTAACGTAATCAAGGTGACTGGAGTACTGTCAGGAAAAACGCGAGTACGCCGATATGGACAACATACGATTTGTCAGGAGACACAATTATGCTCGTGCTGTCATTGTAACGAACACCGACGGACCCATCGGTCAAGGCGTATCCCATCCCGTATTTGTGACTGAAGTCAACCCATGAGACAATGAAGACCTTAGCCTCGGGAAGGGTACGATCTTGCTGTGGATCACGGAACAGCTTGCCCATGGACAGAGCCTCGAAAGCCAGCGTCAATGTGTACGCTGCAGCTTCAAATGAGGTCGGTCCGCCAGTAGTTGACCCGGAGCTCGAGTTCGTCGGAAGGGCTATATCGAGACATGGGTCAATCAAGGTACGTTTTAATGGTGAGGACTTAAACGTACTAGGAGGGGCGGGTGCCTTGATGTGTTTTGACTCACGAGACTCGCGAGTTCCTCGTGTATCCTTCGGTTTCGCTTTATCTTTGAACCTTGGTGGCGAGTCCGGCATTGGCGGATCGTTCTCCTGCTCGTGGAGGTTGCCTGCACTGCCCCCTGGAACCATCTGCGCTACAATCCTCGCTTTCTGAGATTCAAGCTCTTTCTTCCTCAATTCGGCAGCAACTTCCTCAACTTCGTCGACTTCTTCATTAATGTCACCCAATGCACCAGGCATTTTGCCGGCCGCTGGACGGATGGGCGACTTCTGTTTCGCTGCCTTATGTTCCAGACGCGCGGCCTGAAGTTTCCGAATGAGTGAGGATTCGCGATTGTTGCCAGTGCCCATGACAAGCGGTTGCCTGGCCGAGCTAAGGAGAGCGGAGATGGGACTGCCAGGTTGGACGGCTTTAAGGAACTCTTTTTCCTGTTGAGCGAGAGTAGAAGTGTTAGCGGTCGTATTGGCACCAGCTTGTGTCTTGGAGTCAACTGCGCTGGGAAGAGCAATTTGGGTGTTTTCTTCGTCCAAGAGCGCTTTAGCGCGCAAGTTGGCAAGGTTGGCCTTCGATGCCGAGCGAGAGATATGACTAAAATCAGGGACAGAATCATGGGCAGTGGAAGGAAGGCGAGAAGGCACAGTGCCCTCTGTGAAGAATAGATGGTCGACAATTTCATGAAGTGTAGGACGCTTCGAAGGATCGGGGGTGAGAATCTGTTGGATGAGTTCCTGGACGTGCGTGGAGATTGAGCTATCGTTAGGGAACTCATATTCGTTATCACGAATACGCCTGGGAACACAGTAAGACCTAGAAATTACGGAATGGCGGGAGGCACTTACTTGTAAATAGCCTTGACCTCCTTCGTCTGGAAGGGAGGACGACCAATAACGAGTGTGTACAAAATGACACCAATGGACCAGGTGTCCACCTCGAAGCTGTGACCGTTTGCGGTGTCGAAGAGAACCTCTGGGGCAATATAATTCGGTGTACCGCAGATAGTCTTCTTGCGTTCACCAGGATTCTCGATCAAGGCGGCAAGTCCAAAATCTCCTACTTTGACATTCATACCAGCATCCAAGAACAGGTTTCCGAGTTTAAGGTCACGGTGGATGACCTGGTGGGTATGCATATAATGGCAAGCTCCTATGAGCTGTACCATAAGGAATCGGACCTCGGGGTCGCTGAAGCGGCGTCGGCGACGTAACATATCCATCATAGAACGGTTAGGACATAACTCGAGAGTCATGTAGACGTTCTCTTCGTCTTCAAAACAGTCGCTGAAACGAACGATATTCGGATGGGAGAGCGACTTGTGAATCTTGATTTCTGCATAAAGCTGGGTGACAGTCAGCTCAGATACAGCAATGGATAGACATAGGATGTATGCGCCATTACCTTAGTTTTAGCCTTCTTGGTTTTGAGAGATGATTTAGTGACAACCTTACATGCTTGTCGTGTGCCACGGAGGTCCTTGACTTCATACACTCGAGCGAAGCCCCCCTCGCCGAGGAGGCCTATTCGAACGTATTGCGAGTTGCGCTGCTGGTCTATAATTATTTTGGGAGGAGAAGGAGGGGTAACCTTTGCATTCTGTCGCGGCAAGGGAGGAGAGCTGGGCCTCTTTGCCTTGTCGACCACTGGTTCTTGTTTCTGTGGTGGTGGGGAAGGCGGCTGTTGGTGATGATTGGTCCTACGGCCATCGTTGACGTCGGCGAGAGGGTAACGTTTCTGCTGAGCTGGAGGTAATCTGGACATTGTGGAGTTCACAGTTCTTCTTCTTGAGGCCTAACACCAGTGCGATAGGAGTGAACGTGCTAGAGGCGTGTTACTTATGTAAGCTGGTTCGTTTTCCACTCAGACGCGTTTGTCACGTGAGTGTCACTTGTAAACCCCGTGCACCCTTCTGCCGAGAGAGGAAAGAACAACGTTTACGGACACAGCCCATCACCGGAATGCGCTCTTGCATGTAAACATCGTACCAAGGTAGATCATCGCTGCAGGATGGCCAACAAAAGATGAACATCTGGTCAAAAAATATACCCTGGGATAAATCGAAAACCGCCGACATTCGGGGGGTCATCACGTGACCGTAACAGTGTGACCGTCACACCCGTACCCGCCGAAGAATAAAACTCGCTTGGAACATCTCTCTTCCGTTTTACAAACTCCCACAAACCCGCAATCGCTCCTCATGTTTTTGGGGACAGATAAATCCGCCCTTTCGAGTTCGGGATCCTTCACTTGACTCTTTCTGCTCTTCAAACGTACTTCTCCATGTCTCATGCATCCAGTAGACCCTTCCATCTCTCCTAGGGATTTTCGAGAGCACAATAGCACAAGCGATGGTGATCGGTGGTGAACGGAAGGGCCCCATTGTCTCTTATCGTGATCAACACAGCCACCGTTGCAAGGGTGAAGACCCTCTTGTTTGTACTTCTGCATATACCCATTCCACCTTCTCCCTCCCCTCAGCCAAGGGTGATGACTACTGTCAATTCTACCACTGTTCTACTCGACGACACCGATCCCGCTCTTGTCTACAGTGGTTCCTGGTACACGTTCGTACAGTTCCTTCTATACCACGTATATCCATCGCGACTGACATTTTTATTGTTGATTCTCCAGATCTGCCCCGGCGGAAAGCTACAATACCACGAGTCACGGCACCAGAACGAACGGTGCTTCCATGCAGTTTACATTTCGTGGTATGTCCCTAGTGCTGTCCCACCCCCCCCCCTATGCTGAGTTATTTGTGAACAGGCACGTTCGTCGCAGTGTACGGAACCGTCGGGTTAGATGCCCCCATCTCTTCATACACTCTCGATGGTACCACTACAATTCACGCTGCGGGAAGACTCGATGCACCCATAAATCAGCAGTTGTTATACAATTCCCCGGCCCTCAGCGATGGAGAACACACACTGATCGTCACAGAAATAGACACTGGCGCGTTGTGGATCGACTACATTCTCTATGTCCCATCCGTCTCATCTTTGACATCCTCGTCGCTCTCTCCTTCAACTATGCCATCGCGATCACCCATGCCCACTTCTTCCACTGTAATTCCTACCCCTTCTCCCACGCCCTCTGGCACAGGGCCTCCTGGCCAAGTCAACTCTAACAGTAAATCCTCCATACCTGTGTCTGCCGTCGCGGGCGGCGCGATTGGTGCATTGGTTCTAATCATCGGTCTCATCTTCGGCGTGTTATACTACCGCAAGCGTGCTAAGCGACTCGCTGGCGCCAGGTTATTAGAGAAGGAAAACATCCTTAGCGGTAAGACGATGACCCAAGTGTCTCCCCATGTCTCAAGCTCAAATTTCACGTGTCTGGCAGATTCCTCGGAGCTTGACAAGACCGGCCCCGATGCTGTCATTACGCCCTTTACGAGGGTGTATACCTCCGGCCCCGATGCTTCATCTGGTTACAAGAGTTCCAATGCGAATATGCACCCCCCAGGCCCCGCATACCTGCCATCGGAATATGACCATCAACATCGACGCCACCCATCAACACCGATATACCACTTCTCTAACCACTATGCTCTCCAGCCAGGCTATGGTGCATCCTCAGATAATATCGCTGGTGCTGGTACTGGTTCCTGCCATGGCGAAGTGGACTACGGAGGTTCACAGCATGGGGGTACTCAAAATGAGAACCCCTATGCTTCATCGGATAGGCTTGCTGCTACCCAACGCCGAAGTTCTGTTGAGAGTGCAGAATCGCGCACCTCGTCGGTGTATCTGTCGAGTGACCGGGTCACAATAGACCCGCTCTCACCTCTCCCGGGCGCTCCACCGAGTCTCCCGCCGAGCCAAGCTATTCCCCAGCGGACAGGAAAGGACGGCTTCATCATACAAAACGATAACGTACCACAGTTGCGCCAACATGAAGATGGTGGGGTGAGACTCGACGTCCATCACCCCCGAGGCCCTAGCCCTCGGCAACAGGTAATTGACTTACCTCCGGTATACAAACCGAACTATTAGTGTATTCCACACCGGTTCCCCTATCGACGCTTTGCTCCCCCCTTCCACCGTCCACGTGGTATACTCGTTTCTTACGCCCCGCTCGTTTCTATTGTCACTCTTTTTCACAAAGTTTCGGTTGGAGGGCGGGTACCCGAACTACATTGTTGTAAAGTAGATATATTGCTCTACCCAACTTCATCCTCTCTCGATAAAGCGCAGACAGCATGGGAAGCAAATGAATAGAATGCTGACTATAAGGTAGGGGGCTGATGCTGGGGGATAGCTAAGTGCACTCTAAGATGCTGTATCATACCTAATGTCCGAGAAGTCTTCCAACGAACCTGTCCCCACCTGCAAGCAGTAACCCTCCAATATACCGCAACACCTTTTTCAGATCACCTCTATGGTGCCCTCTACCCGCATCACCCAGGGTACGGACTCCGTAAACCGCCATGGCGATTCCCAGGGCGAAGGCAGCTCCAGCAAATACGGCCCTCTTCTGCGCATTCGCCCTGGAGAAGATATTCCTCCTCAACTTCCTCGTCTCGGCTTTCTTCATCTCCAACCTCCTCGCCTCCTTCTCTTTCATCATAGCCTCCTCCACCGGGTCGACATACGGAAGCACCACGAGGTGAGGTGTCTTGGAATACTGCTCCAACTCATCATCGGAAGGGGTAGAGGTGACGGATTCCGCCCAGGTGAAGACCGTGCTCCTAGGACCCATTATCTTATCCAGATCCAGTTTTGGGTGGGAGGGAGGGAATCGAATGAACAGATCGTCGGCTTGGTGCAAGAGGGAAGAAAGGGATATCCGTGCTTTAGCAGGTTGACCAGGGGTATCTGGCCATGGATCCGAGTCCTCAGGCTCTGACGGCGGGGTAGAGGTCGATGTTGGCGTTAGCTTCGTTTCTTCGAATTCAACCTTTGTGATCGGCTCGTCAACGAGGGTGGCGTCGTTCTCGGTGAAGGTTGGAGATTTGTGTGTCAATGGCTCTCCGTCTAGCACTGTATAATCCGATTCTATAGTTGATAGATCGGGTGAAGGAGTGGAAAGGTTCCTAGCGATATCGATATCACTAAATGATTCCCGCTTGATTGGAAGGGACTCGGCAGGAAGAGGTTGGCCTGCGGCTTCCTCCTTGGCATCTGATAGAAGCGCGGTCGACGACGAAGTATTCTCGGTAGGTTCTTTGGTATTCACCGTGCATTTGGGTGCAAGGTCGCCATTCAGAATGTCATCGACTTCGGGTTTCTTGTCCGCAGCTGCTGCCGTGTCTTCAGCCTTAGTCTCTGCTTCTGGCATAGGAAGTAATGGGTCGCCTTCCTCGCCCTCCTCGTAGAGGGTTGGCAAACTACTCAGGATGGAATGAAGCATTCCTTCTTCACCTACGGCTTCTAACCAAGTGACTTCCTCTTTTCGTGCCAGGATCATCTGCGCACGGGAATCAGACGTGGGTTATGTAGTATACAAACGGACCTACCGCTGCGGAAACATAAACACAAGCAACCGGAGGTCTCACGAACAAATAATCAAAGGTATGCTGTATGAGGGGCAGTGTCGGCATGTCATGGGAGAATAGTGTTAGCAGGTTAGAGAGAGCGTAGTAGGGCATCGGAATGTTTCTATTTGTGCTGTTTAGATTTGTCTCGCCCAAATAACGAGGTGACCGCCCACCGCTCAAGAAGCTGCGCATATTGAGGATCGACGAGCCTCAGCAAGTTCTTCAGCAGTCTGAACAGAATAAGTCAGCTCGAGCTCTACGAGATTTCAAGACGGCGTAGATACCTAAGGAGTCCTATCAGAGGTTCCAGGCCAGGGCCCATTGAGTCTCGAAGCCGATGTAAACTCATTTTTTCCACAGACACCAACTGGACTTCAGGCGGTAAAGTCAAGAACAATACACTGATTATATCGTGGTACCCCTGAACCCTGGCATTTAGTGAAATTTTCCTCTCAGAATAGAAGGATCTGGACCTGGTAATAATTCAGCGTCGGTCGCTTCCTGAAAACTGACACTATGAGCTCGTTGAGCTTTGTCTTCATCTCCTCCTTGACTGCGTCGCTCTCTCCTATAAATGGGAAAGATTTGGTGTGAGCATTCCGCCTGGCCCGTTGCGTAAGACCGGAATGAGAATGGAAGATGGTGCTTTACCTGACGGGTAGTGAACGAAGCTTCGGTCGGTATCCAACATGATTTGACGTTCATCACGGTGAGATGCCGACGACAAGTCACCGTCGGGCGGAAGGTCGGAAGACGTAGATGACGCTGAGGTCGAAGCGTTGAGAACTTGCGGCCTGCTGCTCTCAGCCACGCGCATCGAGTACGCGTTTCTCGCAAGATATGCTTACCATATCGTCGCGCGTTCTTTTCCGAATCCTCCCGGGCTGAGACTTGTCTGTCTGAGTTGATCCCAGTCCAAGTAGGCCATGATATGTGCGCGGAAGGATGATGCGGGTCGGCAAAGTCGGAGGATCTGACCGGTCACCTGGATCCGCTGCGGCAGCTTTATTCGGACCGGAGCATGTCTTCCGCACCACCCCCAGCCCCGAGTCACAACCTTGAGTCGGACAATGTCGACCAGAACGTTGACCACTGCGGTGCTTGGCTCGCCGGTTCCGCCGTTCACCCCACACGCGATCTCCGTCTGTCTTCCAACGTGGAAGGATAATGTCGGTTACGAGGAAGGCGAGAAAAGGGTGGTCGACTCGATGGTCACAGGATACCCTAGATTCTTCATTCACAGGAGCATAAAAAAGGTATGTGTTTTGCCCATGCCCTTTCACCTCTCATCCAGCCGTACCTACTATTATTTTGTCTTCTGCTGATGCATTCAATCAACTTTTGCTCTAGCTGGCCGACATATGCGAGCAAAGGTTTGGGGTCGGTGACGAAGAGTGTTTGCTGTTCCCCACCTCGACCGTCGCAAACCATTGTCGCGCTTTCATCATCCAACAGGCTGCAAAAGATAATGTGCAGTTTCCGGTTCGCATCACCCAGTTCCTTCTCCACCCCGATGACAAGGGCAGGGAGAACTGCGCCCCCCCAGCGAAACTCGGCACAGAGTTACATATCGTCCTGTTCCCCTCTGAAAGGATTCAGTACGCTAGGCCTTTCTGGCAGCATACGGGGATGGGCATCTCCAGCCGCTACGCCGAACACTGTTTATCTCTTCTTCCCGGAGAGACCGTCCCGGCTTCCCCTACTGTCTACGCTAAACCGAGATCGGCTCACAGGTATTACTCTGTGAAGGAAAAGCGACAATCACTACCCTTTACTCCAGACGACGCTCTCGGCGACGATCAGACGACATACCTGGAAGAACGCTACGGCCGAAACCTTTCCCAAGACGCAGCTACTTTTGCAAAACGGGCATTACGCCGTAGAATTGCTGGGGTGCTATTGCGCGACGAACCGGCGGATTGGAATGCGGTCGGATCTGCCAACTCCGAACTACGGCCTAGTACCCGCGGCCCCGGCGTTACGGAAGACGATGTATACCTTTACCCTACTGGGATGGCCGCTATTTGGAATGCTCATCAGGCGATATCTGGGGTAAGATCGGCAGCAAAAAGCGTTGCGTTTGGGTTCGTATTCCTTTTATATGGGGTTTAGGGATGAGGTCAGAACTGACGTCTTTGATAGATGGCTTTATGTTGACTCCGTTAAGGTTCTAGAAAAATGGGGTCTGGGGTGCCACTTTTTTGGGTTTGGCCACGAAGAAGATATAGATGCGCTAGAGGCCTTACTCGAGGGAGAATCTAAAAAGTACCCCGGGCGCCCACCGATCATGTGCCTGGTCACCGAGTTCCCAAGCAACCCTCTTTTACGCTCGCCGAATCTCCGACGTTTACGTGCCCTGGCGGACAAATACGAATTTCTTATAGTTGTCGACGAGACGATTGGGAATTTTGTCAACGTAGAGGTGATGCCCTACGCGGACATTGTGGTTAGCAGTTTGACAAAGGTGTTCAGTGGCGATGCGAACGTGATGGGTGGAAGGTCTGTAGCACGCTTCTGCGGTTATATTCATATGCATGATCTGACTTTCGAGAAATTTATACAGCCTTGTTGTGAACCCTCAGGGTCGATATTACCATACCTTGAAGGACCAGCTTTCGTCTGCCTACGAAGACATGTACTACGGGGAGGATGCTTTGTACATGGAACGCAATTCTCGCGACTTTGAGCGACGCATTAAAGCTATCGACGAAAACACGGAAGCTGTATGCGACTTGTTACGATCCCGTTCCCAGGCCGGTGGTGCGATAAAGAATGTGTTCTATCCAAAGTGGACCTTCCGGGAGAACTACGAGCAATGCCGAAAGAGAGGACCGGATGGGGTCCCGACTGGAGGCTTTGGGGGCTTACTCTCTCTCACGTTCCGTTCAGACGCAGCGTCCAGAGCGTTCTTCGATTCACTTCCAATTAACAAAGGGCCCAGCCTGGGGACAAATTTCTCACTCGCATGTCCATACACGGTGATAGCTCATTTCACCGAGTTGCAATGGGCTGCGGAATATGGGGTCGAGGAGGGATTGGTTAGGGTTAGTGTGGGGATGGAGGGTAAGGAAGACCTTTTGGGGCGGTTCAAAATCGCAATAGAGGCCGCGGAGGCAGCATCTATCTGAATCTGACCGGGGTGTCTATTGGGTTATTTGCAAAGGAGGGATCCTCAACGTGGGCACTCCCGTCAGGGGGATGTATCGAGGGCTGCTAAGCGTACTAAACGATAATTCAATATGTAGACAAACTCGTTTCTGGTTCAACGTTTCAACCTCAAGTGCGAACTGATCCAGAACCAACGGATTCGAGGCGACCAACGATTCGGGTCGCGTGGAGTGGGAGAAGCAGCTTAACAATGTTCGAGATATCGGCAATTCGATACAGACCCAAAGTCCCCTTTGCTTTTTCTACCTGAGCCAGAACGAAAGGAGACCAGCCAGGGTCGTGCCAAATAGGCGCATGATAATCATAATGATATCTACTCCAGTGACTGTAAGTACACACGGATATCAAAACTTATTTTTGCTTATTACCTAATCTCCACACGGAATCACATGCAAATCCGTGGAACCTAGTGTTCAACCCGATAAAACGGTTGCGAGTCCAACCCCTCTTCCTCAGAATCCTACCCCTCCTTCCTCTCTTCCCTCTTAACCACCACCATCTCCTCTCACACAATGTCCTCGACAGAAACTTCCACCTCCACCACCCCCGACGCCTCCACCACCTCCCAGCAGCCCCCCACTCTCAAAATCTTCTCTCGCGTAGCCTCCATCCCACTTGTGAATGAATCTTTGACGACCATTCATACCGTTTTGGTCAACAACCAATACACTAGCGTACCCTACACTACCGTTCAAAACTTGGGCAAGTCCGTCTATCACATCTCCGAGCCGATCCAAGTCCGCCTGGCCCCTGTCTTGATCCGCGCTGATGGCCTCGCGAACAAAAGCCTTGACGCTGTCCAATCATACTATCCCACTCCATTCACCATCACCTCCGAGGAATTGAGGAAGGAGGTCAGACAGCGTAGAGAGCACGCTTACAACACTGCCAACAAGACTTTGGACGACCGAGTTCGCACCCCCGCGTACTCGGCCGCCCAAGCGATTGATCAGGTACGGTCTCAATTCCAACTGGTTCGATGTTTCTTCCGGTGACTGACCTCTCGGTTCGCCCCCATCCATGTAGAAGTTCACACCGATCGTCAATATCGTCGAGGATGCTGTCAAGAGGTTGCATACAAAGAACGGCGACCAGGACGTCCAATCACCGACGGCCGAGAATAAGTTCCAGTACCAGCGGGCTTACGCCTTATCTCGAGACCTTCGCGAACAGTTGGCGCGTTACTCTGTCGAACAATTCAAACAGATCGAGAGCCAAAACGCCTTGGTGTATGTTAAAATATCTTATCTTGATTTGTCATCGCGCTGATATCATCGATTTCCAGAAACCGGGCCTCGGTCACCGCCCACAAGATTATCGAGACCGCTTCATCCTCCTATGTACTCGCTCAGTCCAAGGTCCACGAGCTCAGTGACACTATGCTTGCCGAACTCAAGAGGATTCAGGCCGGCACCTACCAACTCCCATCTCAAGTTCAGAGCAGCCTCAAGGACGTTTCTGACGGCTTGACGACTTCTATCCATGAGCTCAGCGGTATCCTCTCCTCCGATGCTCCTCTTAACGAGAAGGCCGGCAAGGTCAAGGATACTGTCCAGCAAAAGGTCCAACCACTCCTCGACGCTGCTACCTCTCGTGTGCAAGAGATCCTCAGGGCTGTCTCGTCCCGTGGTCAGGAAGCAAAGGAAACGGCTGAGGAGAACGTTAAGGAGAAGGCACAGAATGGTTCCGCTAATGGACACACCGAGTAATTCTGTATCTCTCCTGGCCACTCCTCAGAACCCGTTTCACGCTCTTTTGTCATTCATCGGGTATCCCGGTGCCTTTTTAGAATGCACCTCATAGACGTTTTAGACCTCCTCTCTCTTTGTCGTACCTACCTCTCTTTCGGCTACTCTTGGTGTCTGCCTATGTGTTCTCGTTCCAAAAAGACAGAGACATGTTATTACCATACTGTAGCAGATATTTTAGGCCAACCAAGCTCTACAATAACCCTTGTCCATCTTCGTTACCTGGGGGATGTTCATTGGGGTGAACGTCGACAACATCCATCTACTACCCGTGCAACCCGTCAGATTTTTCGTTGAAAGATGTACCGGCGACAGTGTCGCTAGGCGAGGTGACCTTTTCGTCTACTTTTTCTTTCAGGGAATTGTCGTCGTCATCTTCCGGAACTTCCTCGATAATTGCCCCTTTTGATCGCAAGAAATTGGCGCTATATTTTAGAGATTCCTCGATAATCGCCCCTTCTTGTCGAAGGATACCCCACGTCTCATCTGCGATCTGTACGAGAGCCACCAGTAAAGGATTGTTCTACGGATTAGAAAGTAAACTTGCCTCAAGGTTCTGTCCCGCATTGAGATTCTTGATGATCATGCCCTCGTGTCGTGAGTGTAGTAACCTCCGTAACGATCTTGACAAGAATGTAGACATGGCGTTTAACGGCCAGTCAGGTGGAACCATCGAAAGGATCTGAAACCCAAGCGGATAAGCAAAAAAGAACCTCCAAATTCTTCTTTATTGTCCGCTACCTCCAATACATCCAGATTCATCGCTTGCGTATTTAGTAACCTGGACGCTCTGTCGATGGATGGCTCACTGTCCCGAGAAGGAAGCGAAATTCAAAGCCAGCCCCTACGATAAGTCGAGACGCGCACCTGCCGCTCATATAAACCTTGAGCAGTATCGTGATCAGTTCCTTCTTCAGCTTCTCGTCCACCTTCATCGAAGTGACCCCCATGCCCGTCACAGCCGTCGACAACGATTTCCCCCTCCCTCTCCCCGTTGTCTGGGGTTCAAGGAGGGAAGCCCACTCTCGGAGGTCACAACTCTCACCAATCGTTTTGGCCAGAACGGGGGAAACGATCTGCCCCCCGAGAGTACAGTACGCCTCGGCTGAGGATTCATCGCGTAGATCGTCAACCAGAATCGTAAGCGCAGAGAGGTGGCGGCCGAGCTACGAGATGCACTGTTGAGTACGACGGGCGAAGGGAATATGGATGTTCGGCACCTTTCCCTCTATCAGGGCGATTTCTAAAGAGAAGACGCCCGATTGCCCTTTTAATCTCGACAGGATGACCTCGAGGTCCAGGAGAGTGGAGGCTTGGAGGAACAGAATTGTTTTCAGTCGAGCCCGCTTGTGTTCCGAGTCTGGTGTCGTCGAAACGAAGTAGGAGAGGAAAGGTGTTTGGGCAGTGCTTTTCCGATATCCGGAGACTATTTTCGAGTCAGCAGGGTGGAAAGCGGAAGCCATTACATGTCTACCTTTCGCCCTCCAGAGTTTCGAGATAGCTTCATCAGCGAGGTAATTAAACAGCTGATCGAGACACAGGTTTGCAAAATCGACATGCAGTCGTCGATCCTAAAAGATAGATGGTAAACATTCCAGAGATGGCCGTGATCTACCGTCCGCACGCACATCTGACTGTTTCTGAAGAATCAAGTGTTCCAAAAAATGTGAAGCCGCTAAAGGGTCCACCGTTCGTAGCTGTTCCAACATCCCAATACTGTCCTCTGGTTTCGAACGTTTTCCCCCGTCCACAGACGTGATCAGCTAGAGGTGATACAGCTGAGTCAGCAAGCAGTAGAGGCGAAAGAAAGGTCTCGCACCTTTATCGCTCGTGCCGAATCTTTCAAAGTCAGCCATACAGCCCACTTCTGGATCAGCTGTCGATCCTTATGTTTCGCCAAAAGGACAAACATATTCGTGAGGGGATCTGGGATGTCATCGTCGTTCCATTGGCCATCTGCGATTCTGTCACCACAGACGCTGTTTCAGTGCAAGATCAAATTTGGAAAGGCACGTGGCATACTTAGACCACAGTTCCAGCTGCTTCTCCACGGCACCGGCACGCTCGTATAGTTTGCACAGGGCGTTGTATTGCCCTTGAGCTAGGAAATCCGGTTCCACTTCTTCAAGTATGATATCGTTGGATTCTTCAACCAGCGTGTACAATTTCGTAGCCTCCTCTGCACGGGCCAGGAGTTTCGCGTAGACCGTATCCACGATCTGCTTTAACAGTACTTCATAAATTCAAACCCGGAATGCGCATCCAAACGTAAAGATACACTCACGGCATTAATTTCAGGGCTTTGGGGTCGTTGGGGGGAACCAGATCGGCGATTCGCTTGATATTGTGTCAGGAAACTCTCCAACATGTCGTAAGCAGCGGATTGGAGTATCCTATGGAGTTCTGCGGTCGAGGGAGAGGTTTCGGTGTCTGGCACCATGTAAGGAGAGTAATTCTTGACTATGTTTCCCACAACTAGATATCAGTCCCGGTGCAAGCCATGGAACGGGGAGCACATGGGAGCGGGGAGAAGACAAAGCAAGACGCAGAATTGTAGGGTATGTCGCACATTTAGATATGGAATAGATGGAAGGGGGAGAGGAATGTGTCAAATCGGAAAGGGGGTGAATATTTCGCGGATGAAGACCACTCACTGATTTCTTCGACAGATTGAGCTGTCGGAAGGCATTTCGCGATGCCTGCAAACATTTCCACTGTGTTTCCTGGCTTAAACAGGGACCCTCGGAGGTCGGGGAAGTAGCTGATGAGGATTCGAGGGTCAAGGCCTCCGGCGAACAGATGCTTGCCAGCATCTTCGAACAAGGTGTTTTGGAGACAGACGAAACCTATTCGTTGGTATACGAAGCGTAACTCCTGAGCCTATGGCATATAAAAATACGGGTGAAGCGTTCGTGGTTTGGTGTTCGGACGTACCTCGACATGGTCAATGGCGTTTGGATCACGGTTCACCCTCTTCCAGTGTTGTTCAGCTAATGCAACGGCTTGCTCGATCTTGTTCAGTCCGAGTAACGTCCCGATTTGAGATATTAGTGTCGGTGGTAGCAAAGAATGAACCGCGTCCCCCGAGATGAGGAGGACATTGGAATGAGGAAAGGCTGGCATTTACGCATGAGAACAGACGCCCGATCTATTCAGTCCCAATTGCGATCAAAAACATTAATTTGTACGCTACTTGTCTACTTGGTCAATGGTACAGATACAAGTTGCAAGACATCCATGAGCTGAGTCGAAGGGACCACATGGCTCTGTGGGTTCCAAGCGAGACGGCGTCGTAACTCATTCGGACGCTCGGAGGGTGGTTCTGGGGCAGGCACAACTTGTTTAATCGATTGTGTCTCGATGTCACGTATCTCTAGACTCTGGTCGGGCATAAGAGCGACCAGATAGGGGTCAGCGTACGCTTGAGTGACGAAAACATGAGGTTCAAGAACGTAATTTTCACCCACTCAAGGACTCACAAACGGCAACGGGGTAGTTCGAATACTCAAAGGTTCCGCGAACGGGATCACCACTGCCAGAAATGAATACTGCAAGTCCGCGGCCCTCTAAAGTAGACACGATAAGGAACTCGTTGCTGCCTATCGCGGTAATGATTGGTTTCGCAGGGGCTTCACCGGCGTGTGAAATGGGCATCACGGGCAGCAGGGATCCTCTCCGGAGGTCGAGGAGATTGAAATTATCTCTGTCGGCGACACAAAGCAGAGGCCCCGTTCGACACGCGCCGGGTCTGCAATTGGCCAGCGGGATGTCCTGCCGAATCTACTGAGCATGCTGCTCGGCTGGGGTTGAATATTGATCACCTTGTGAGAGACCAGCTTTTCTCGTAACGAGAAAAGGCCGAGCCCCGTCCTCTTGATAACACAAAAATCAACCGCTTCGACTGTGTGAATCGGTGCATGCGGGAAGGGTCGTGCGAGTGCTTGCTGGTCCACAGTTATGGCTTGTACACCCCGTATCGGGAGAATGGGGAGGATGTTGAGTTCGGGTAATGTGAAAAAGTGAAGCTGGCCGTCTGGATCGAAAGGTACGCGTAAATTGGCGATGAACTCTGTCAGTTTCGCAAGGCAGACCTGACAGGACCAAAATACGCGCGACACATGGCAAGAGCACAATCTCTTCGATGGGTTTTGGGTTAGGCAATCCTTGCGTGCCAAGTATGGAATGCGTTTCTATCTGGGGATCTGTCGATGAGCCCGAGCGGTCTCCACTTCCTAAAACTCACCTTGTCTGGCGAATCAGCCTGGAGACCAAAACGTAAGAGCTGACCATTAGAACATCCGACGTAAATCTCGGGGCCTAGGGTCCTCAGATATTTACCAAGTGACCGATGGATGTCTGAGCATACCTAGAGCCTGAGAACACACGATCTGACATTCAGATGCTTCGCCTGTACATCCACATCGGGGTCAGATAGACGACACGGAAGAACAAGATAGGGTTACAGTAAACTTTCAAGAAATCCGGGACGAGTTCGGTGAGCTCATAAGGCGGAATATCTGCGGGGATACTCATATTATATCGTGGACGTCAAGAGATGACCGCCTGCTGCGTGTGGGACGTAACACCGACGTACAATTTACCGAACGTATTTTAACCTTTGGAACGAGAGCCTCGAGTCGTCGCCTGTATAAATACTCCGAGGGCCAAGTGGCCAAGGTCACCACCCCTACACTCGCACTATCTACGTTGACGTACTGCCTCCGTCCTATCGACCGCCATGGCCCACATCAGACGAGCATCCGTGTCCAGCACCCGCAGGAACCGTAGCGTGTCTCCTCTCATTTTCATCGCCGCCAGCAATGCAGACACGGACGAATGGGTCAAAGCTTGGAAACTGGTCACCACTCAAGGTATGGATCTTATGTCTCACAACACGTTTTTCGTGTTCGGATCGATTCCGATGCAATTTCCCCAGATCTCGTCGAATCTCCAGTCGTCACAATTGATGCAGACGAAAGCGTAGAGGTTGCTTGTGATGTGCGTCGACTTTGCGGCTGCTATGTTTATCACTCTTAGGTTTACATCGGCCCCTTAGACCCTCTTGTCATCCGGTGCCCCATGCCTAGCCATCCAAACAAAGGATTCTTCCTATGTCGGCCTATTTGACGTGTGTATCCACTGTGTCTAGTTCTGGCATTTCTTCTTACCCCCTCTAAGCACGCCGATGTCAATGCGTTCCTAGTAC
>Ga0307512_10003179_pt1 | contig 19479 bp, 17 predicted proteins | sample 14_EM_MG_FD_200267 | JGI IMG/M metagenome (GOLD analysis project Ga0307512, IMG submission 200267) | Populus trichocarpa ectomycorrhiza microbial communities from riparian zone in the Pacific Northwest, United States - 14_EM | ecosystem: Host-associated > Plants > Roots > Unclassified | place... | reverse complement strand
GAGGGTCGCGCCGTCACAGCGGAGCCGGCCGCCGATGGTCGCGCGGGTCAGCACGACCACCCCGACGGACCGGAACCGGCCGCAGATCCGCACGTTCGCCTGCACCTGCGCCTGGTGCAGGCTGAGCGTCCGGGAGCCCGGATTGACGATCTCGGCGTCCTCGGCGTCGACCACGCCGGCGATGACGGCGCCGCGGAAGTTCACCGCGCCGTTCGTCGCCGTCAGTCCCTGGAGCCCGACGTCGCCTTCCACCCGTACGCCCGTCGCATGCAGGCAGCGCCGCCGTGAGGGCCGGGTCAGAGCCGTTCCATCGAGTTCGACCGGGCCGGCGACGCGCGCGTGCGTGATGCTGACGGTGCCCTCGACAGCGGCGTCGCGGAGCTCGAGGCTCGCGCCCAGCGTCGCGTGGGACAGGTCCAACGCGACGTCGTCGGGGTTGCGGATCTCGGCCCGCTCGAACCGGACGCCGCCGCGCAACTCGGCGCCGCGCAGGATGATCCCACCCTGCACGGTGGTGCCAGCCTCGATCGTGCACTGCCCGTGCACGGTCAGCCCGGAAGCCAGCAGAACGGGCCGCCGGCTGGTCTGTTCGGCCAGGTATCCGGCTCGGGCCGGAGCCGCCGCCGGCGCCTCGAGGACGGCGTTGCGGACGAGCAACTGGCCGTGGATCACCGTCCGGCCCATCTCGATGCGGCCGCGGACGCTGGGGCGGATCCGGTCGTGCGCGGCGTCGAGCAGGAAGACGCTGCCGCCGACGGTGGCCTCGGCGAGATCGAGCGCGGGCCCGTCGGTGGCGGACAGATGGGCCCCGGTGAGGTCGAGCGAGCCGGCCAGGTGCATGGCCAACAGGCGTACCTCGCCGGTGGCGCGGAAGCCGTGCACCAGCCGGACGTCGCCGGCCACAGTGGTCCGGTCGCACTGCATGGCACGGCCGCCGGCGCCGACGACCTGGGTGCCGGCGGCCAACAGCCGGCCGCCGATCACCGCCTCGGTCAGCCAGACCGCCGAGGTGTGGCTGAACGACGCCCGGGTAGCCAGGTCGGCGGCGATGGTCGTGCCGGAGAGGACGAGATCGTGCGCTATCCGGACGCCGTTGCCCAGCAGGCCGGGCAGGCGGGACGCGGACTCCGGCGCGCCGGCCGGGGTGCCCTCGCGCCGCCCGTCCGTGACGACGAGCTCGTGCAGGTCGGCACCCTCGACATTGATCGGATCCGTGAAGTCGCAGGTGGTGAACGAGAGCGGCACCGGCACCGCGGCCGCACGCAGGTTCAGCGGGCCGCGGACCTGGGCGTACGCCAGCCGCAGGCCGAACGGGTCGGCCGCGCCGCCGGACGAGGCCAGGCAGGCGCGCCGCAGGTCGGCAGCCGCGACCACGGCCCGCTCTCCGTCGGATCCGCAGCGCAGCACCTTGCCCGCACGGGATGCGGCCAGCAGTTGCTCGGCCACGTCGACGCCCGGACGCAGGTCCTGCCAGCCACCCGGGTCCACACCGGTCACCCTAATCGGAGAATCGTTGTTAGCGTCCTGCCGCTCGGCGCGCCGATCACCGTGACCGGGCCGAAACGGTGATCGCCGACCAACCAGCCACCGGCGATCGCAAGTGCCAGAATTCCGGCCAGCAGCATCACGGTGGCGACGATGGTGGCCACGCGGGCCAATGAAACCCGGCGCTGCAGCGTCGTGCGCGTCAAGGACCGGTACCGGCCTTCGCTCGCAGTGAACGCTCTCGCGTAGAGGCACCGGTCGAGCCACGCCCAGCCCAGACCATCACGATTGCGGGTGGGATCGAAGCGCAGCAGATTCCATTCACAGGCGGAGCACCAGGGCTCGGCGGAACGAATCGTCACCAGCGGAGCGGCACAGCGCGGACAGGTGGCAGTCGATGTCATGACGCCCCGTGTGTTCACCACCGCCCCGCCCCCGCAGCTTGGTCGTCCCCGATGGGGACGATTGTGCCCACCCGCAGCGACGTGGACAACCCACCCGGCTAGTGGTGCCAGGTCGAGGTGACCGGCCACCGGGCCTATCGCCTGGGCTGACCCCTGGCTTTCGACGACGGCGAGATTCTACAAAGGATCTTGGCAAGCGGTGTCACGGTGATCGTGCTGTGCGGACCTACCTTGGTGAGGGTTCAACGGCGAACGGAGGCACCGGTGGTCGACGCGGACGACGCGGCGGGCGAGACAAGCACGCCGATCTCCGATCCGCCACCGGCGGCAGAGATCGAGACGTTCTTCCGGGCGCACTGGCCAGGGCTGGTGCGCAGCCTGCTGCGCGAGGGCGCGTCCGTGTGGGAGGCGCAGGACGCCGTCGCCGACGCCATCCGCGAGGCGCTGCGCCGCTGGCCCGAGCTGCGGCATCCGGCGGCCTGGGTGCGGGTGGCCGCCCGTTCGCACTGGTTGAAGCAGCGGCCGGGGGAGGTGCTGGTGCCCGACGTCGCCGCGTTCAGCGAGGGGCAGGCCATCGACCCCGAGCTTTCGGCGTACGAGCTGACGGAGTGGTTCGAAGGGGTGCTCGCCCAGCTTCCGCCGGCGCGACGGGAGGCGCTGGAGTTGTCGGCGCAAGGGCTGACGCCGTCCGAGATCGCCGCGCTGGTCGGCAAGACCCCGGAGGCCATCCGTACGGCGTTGCGGCTCGGCCGGCGCCAGGCGGTCGCGCTCTGGCTGCCGCCGGCCGGCCGGACCCGGGGCGGGGCGAACTGATGCCGGAGCCCGAACCGACCCACGAGATGATGATCGCCGCGCTGAACCAGATTCTCGGCGAATGCGGCTACGCCCCGGTGCCCGGCGAGAGCAGCACCGACCGGATGATCGAGGACGCCCGGGACCGGGCCGACGGCATCGTGGCGGCCGCCCAGCAGACCGCGGTGCGCTACACGGAGGCGGCCCTGGACCGCGCCGCGCGTACGGTGCTGACCGCTCGTCCGGTCTCGACCCCGGTCCTGGCGCCGGCCGACCTCACCCAGGCGCTCTCCGGCGCCGGACCGCAGTGCGCGTCCGTCGGCGCGGCCTGGCACGCGGCCGTGGTCGCCGCCGGCGTCTACCTGCCCACCCCGCAGCCGCAGGCGGCCCGGGCCTTCGACGAGTTCGCCGCCCGGTTGCGCGCCGCGGCCCGGGCCACGCCCACCGACCTGGACGCCGCTTACGAGGTCGGCGTCGAGGTAGTCGCGCTCGGTATCGGGCAGCCCGCCGCCCTGCCCGGCACCGTCGGCGTGCTGCTCGGCACCCTCAGCGGCCCCGGCGACGACGTCGTGCGGCCCCCGGCCCGGCAGGTGCTCGGCGCGTTCGCGGCCGGTTACGCGGCCGGCCTGCAACGGCAGATCCTGGCCCAGCAGGAGTCGCTGCACCGGGCCACCCAGCGGGCCGCCCGCGAGTTCCAGCGGGCCCTGCAGGACAGCGAGGCCCGATACCAGCGGCTGGCCTACTACGACCCGGTGACCGGCCTGCCCAACCGGGCCCGGCTCACCCAGCGCCTCGAGCAGGCCGCGCACGCCGCCGAGCAGGCCCGCCACGTCGGGATCTGCCTGGTCGACCTGGCCGGATTCGCGGCGGTCAGCGAGCAGTTCGGCGCCGAGGCGGGCGACCACCTGCTCACCGCCGTCGCGCACCGGCTGCGGACGCTGGCCCGGCACCCCGACTACCTGCTGACCCGGCACGGCCCGCACACGTTCGCGATGCTGGTGCAGGACAGCGGCGGCATCGCCCACCTGGCCGAGCTCGCCGACGGGATCGGCGCCGCGCTCGACGAGCCGGTGTCGCTGCCCGGGACCGGCCTGACCGCCCCGGCGCGGGCTCGGATCGGCGTGGTCGACGTGCCCGCCGCGGGGCTGGACGCCGGCCGGCTGCTGGTGGACGCGGAGATCGCGTTGCGCCAGGCCAAGGCGGGCAACACCGGCTGGGCCGTGTACGACCCGCAGCCGCCGGGCGCCGGGCAGCAGGCCGTGCCCAGCTTGTCCCGGCTGCACACCGGCCCGGCCACCTACCAGCCGATCGTCGACCTGGGCAACGGGCGGATCATCGGCCTGCACACCCGGATGATCTGGCGGCACCCGCATCTGGGCCCGCTCGACCTGACCCGGGTCGGTCAGCTCACCGGCGACCGCGCCACCACCACCGGGCTCGCCGCCACCCTGCTCGGGCAGGCCTGCCGCGAGGCGATGTGGTGGGACACCACGGCCGAGGGCCCGTTCGTCGGGCTGGACCTCCCGCTGCACCAGATCGGCTATCCGGACATCCTGGAACTGGTCCGGGACGCGCTGGACGGCACCCGGCTCCCGCCGGCCCGGCTGCACCTGCACCTGTCCGGCCTGGACGCGATCCCGGCCGGCGCGCACAGCCACATCGTGCTGACGTCGCTGGCCGACCTGGGCGTACGGATCGTGCTCGACGACTTCGGCACCGGCTCCCCGAGCATTGCCTACCTGCGGGAGCTGCCGGTGCACGGGCTGCGCACGCCGGCCACGCTGTTGCAGCCCGCCGCCGGGGACAGCGGCGACGCCGAGCGGGGAGTCCTGGTCGGGCTGACCCAGATCGCGCACGCGCTGGGGCTGACGTTGACCGTGCACGGCGTCGACGAGGACCACCGGGTGTTCAACCTGGCCGACACGGGTTGCGACGCCGCCCAGGGCCTGCGCTACGGCCCGCCGACCACGGCCCACCAGGTGCGCGTGCTGCTGCGGGGCAACGCCGCCCCGGTGGCTTCGTAGGCTGTCCGTTGTGGATAGGGTCGGCGGCATGCCGGACGGGGACTACTCGAGCAGGCCCAGCAGCGCGCGGATCTACGACGCCCTGCTGGGCGGCAACCACAACTTCGCCGCGGACCGCGAGGCGGCCAAGAAACTGCTCGAGGCGATTCCGTACGCGGCGGAGCTGGCCCGGGCCAACCGGGCGTTCCTGAACCGGGCCGTCAACTTCATGATCGATGCCGGGGTGCGGCAGTTCCTCGACATCGGCAGCGGCATCCCGACGGTCGGCAACGTGCACGAGATCGCCCAGGCCAGGGTGCCGGACGCCAAGGTCGTCTACGTGGACATCGACCCGGTCGCGGTGGCGCACAGCTCGGAGATCCTGCGGGACAACCGCAACGCCGTCGCGGTCCAGGCCGACCTGCGCTTCCCCGACGCGGTGCTGGACAGCCCGGTCGTGCGCGACCTGCTCGACCCGGACCGGCCGATCGGCTTGCTGCTCGTCTCGGTGCTGCACTTCGTGACCGACGAGGCGGCGTTCCCGGCGGTCGACCGGATCCGCGCGGCCCTGCCGCCGGGTTCCTTCCTGGCGGTGTCGCACGGCGTGCTGGACACGCCCGCCGACGAGGCGGCCGGGGACGTCGCCACGATCTACCGCCGCACCGACGTCGCCACCGCGGCGGGCCGCACCCGCGAGCAGATCATGCGCTTCTTCGGCGACGCCGACCTGGTGCCGCCCGGCCTGGTCTGGGTGCACCAGTGGCCGGACGGAGCCGGTGACGCGCAGAACGCGGCAGTCGTGGCGGGCGTCGCCAAGTTGCCCTGATCCGGCACCGGCGGCCTATCGTCGGCAGATGGCCGAACCGCCCGTGCACAGCTCCCGCGACATGCTGTACTTCAGCGACGGGTCGCTCGCCTACGCCGGGCACTACCTGCACGAGGGCCTGCACCCCGTGCACACGCACAGCTTCGTCGAGGTGGCCGTGATGACCGGCGGCACGGGCGCGCACATCAGCCTGGCCGGCCGGCAGGAGCTGGCGATCGGCGACGTGGTCCTGCTGCGCCCCGGGGTGTGGCACGGCTACCAGGACTGCCACAAGCTCGACTTGTACAACTGCTGTTTCTCGACCGAACTGCTGCAACGCGAGCTGGCCTGGACCCGGACCGATCCACTGCTCAGTTACCTGCTGTGGACCGGCCCGTACGCGGACCGCCGCCGGGGCATCCTGAGCACCCACCTGGACGAGGACGCCCTGGCCGAGTGCGCCAGTCACCTGGACGCCCTGGACCGTCTGCGCCTGCAGCCGGTGAGCCGGCACCGCGGCGACATCATCGGCCGGCTCGCCCTGGTGCTCAGCTGCCTCGCCCGGGCGGCGGCGCAGACCGGCGACACGACCGGCCTGTCCCACACCCACCCGGCGGTCGTCGACGCGATGCGCAAGATGGAAGCCCGCCCGGCCCACCAGTGGACCCTCACCGAACTGGCGGCGGACCTGCACCTGGCCCCGGGCTACCTGGTCCGCCTCTTCAAATCGGCCACCGGCCTGCCACCCATGGCGTTCCTGTCCCGGCACCGGGTCGAGCTGGCGGCCGACCGGCTGCTGCACACCGACCAGCCGATCAGCCGGATCGGCGAGTCGGTCGGCTGGCCGGACCAGAACTATTTCGCCCGCCGCTTCCGCGCCCATTTCGGCCTGAGCGCGTCGGTGTACCGGGCCCGCTTCACCCACCACGCGGTCCGGCTCCGGTCCTGGGACGCCCCGGTCAAGGGGCCGGGCCCGACCTGACGGGGCCGCCTACTTGTGCGTTTTTCTCCGGAAATCGGGGGGCAAAACGCACCGGGCGGTTAGGGGAGGCCAAAGTGAGAACAGTGTCACGTTCTTCCCCGGATTCTTTGCCAAACCGCCCCGGGGGTGGGCTAACGTCGCCCGGTCCGCCAATGCGGGCCCCGCGGTCGGTAACGCCGAGTTCATGCCGTCGACCCTCCGGGACATCCTTGACCAGGCATGGAGTGGGGGACCCAACGTTCCTCGGCGCGCTCGCCGCGCCTCGGGGTGAAGCCGCGTCGTAGCGGCCGGGCTCCTCGGCCCGAACCCGACAGCTGACCTCGCAGGCGTGGAGGAAATCCTGTCATGGCACAGATCCGCAAGCATGCCCGTTTTGTCCTGGGCGTCGCCGCCCTGGGCACCGCGAGCACCATGGCCCTGCTGGGCCCGGCCTCGGTGGCACAGGCGAAATCCAGCGTGAACTGGGACGCGATCGCGCAGTGCGAGTCCGGCGGCAACTGGCACATCAACACCGGCAACGGCTACTACGGCGGGCTACAGTTCAGCCGCAGCACCTGGAAGGCCAACGGCGGCGGGAAGTACGCGGGCACGGCCGACAAGGCCAGCCGGGCCGAGCAGATCGCGATCGCCGAGCGGGTGCTCGACTCGCAGGGCATCGGCGCGTGGCCGGTGTGCGGCAAGAAGGCCGGCTCGACGAAGCAGTACAAGGCCTCGAGCAGCTCGGCGTCGTCGCACCGCAAGACCACTACCCACAAGGCGGCAAAGAAGGCCACGGCCCCCGCGTCGGTCAAGGCCACGGGCAAGACCTACGTCGTGAAGTCGGGCGACACCCTGTCGGTCATCGCCGCGAAGAAGGCGGTCAAGGGCGGCTGGCGCGCCCTCTACCAGCTGAACAAGGGCCTCATCGGCGGGAACCCGAACCTGATCCTGCCGGGCCAGCGCCTGTCCCTGTAACGCGCCACCCCCCGCAACACCCGTCCCCCCACTCGAAGGCCGTCCCGGAGCCCCCGCCGGGGCGGCCTTCGCCCCGTCCGGCGGCGGCCGCGCGTGCTTGCCCGGTTGCCGGGGCCTAGAGTCCCGGTTGAGTGCAACGCGAGCACCCGGCATGCGGCTGACGAGGACTGAGCGATGGCCTTCGAGTTCGGCACGGACGGACCCCACGCGATCCTGGTCGGCGTCGACGGTTCGGCGACCTCGCTGCGGGCGGCGGCGTACGCGGCCGGGCTGGCCCGGCGGCAACGCACCAAGCTCGTGGCGGTCTATGTGCGCACCCAGCCGGCCGCACTGCTGTCCATCGCCGACCACGTCGGCATGGCGTCCCGCGAGGTGATGGACGCCCAGGATGAGGTCGAGGCCCAGCTCCGCGAGGCTATGCGCACCCAGACCGTCGTCTGGGGCCTCGACGCGCAGCTGATCGTGCGCACGGGCGACCCGATGACGGTGCTCCAAGAGGTCGCCAAGGAGGTCCGCGCCGACGCGGTGATCGTCGGGTCGTCGGCCGGCGTCGGGCACCGGATCGCCGGCTCCCTCGCGCTGCGCCTGGTCCGGGCCCGGCGCTGGCCGGTCACCGTCGTGCCCTAACCGTCCAGATAGGTGCCGCGTCTCAGCGGCCCGCTCGGATCAGGCCGGTCTCGTACGCGATCACCACGAGCTGGGCCCGATCGTGCGCACCCAGCTTGGTCATTGTGCGGTTGATGTGGGTCTTCACGGTGTGCGGGCTGACCGTCAGGTCGCCGGCGATGTCGTCATTGGACAGTCCCGTGCCGACCATGACCAGGATCTCGCGTTCGCGGGCCGTCAGGGAGAGCAGCCGGCCCGGGTCCGGTGGCTCGGCGCGGGCCGGGCGGGACAGGTAGCGGGCGATCAGGCTGCGGGTGGCGGCCGGGGTCAGCAGGGCGTCGCCGCGGTGCACCACCCGGATCGCGGTGAGCAGTTCGGCCGGCTCGGCGCTCTTGCCCAGGAAACCGCTGGCCCCGTTGCGCAGCGCCGCGAAGACGTACTCGTCGATCTCGAACGTGGTCAGGATCAGCACCCGGACGCCGGCCAGGTCCTCGTCGGCGGTGATCGCCCGGGTGGCGGCCAGGCCGTCCAGCTCGGGCATCCGGATGTCCATCAGGACGACGTCCGCCCGGCTCGAGCGGGCCAGCCGGATCGCCTCGTGGCCGGTGCGGGCCGAGCCGACCGCGCACATGTCCTCGGTGGCGTCGATCAGCGTGGCGAAGCTCGCCGCCAGCAGCGGCTGGTCGTCGGCCAGCAGGACCCGGATCACGCCGGCAACACCGCGCTGACCCGGAAACCACCGGCCGGCCGCGGACCCGCGTGCAGCGTCCCGCCGAGCGCCTCGACCCGTTCGCGCATGCCCACGATGCCGTGCCCGCGCCCGGACACCGCGGCGGCCGGCCCGTCGTTGGCGACCACCACGGTCAGGCCGTCCGGCGAGGAGCGCAGCGAGACGAGTACGTCGGTGGGGCCGGCGTGCTTGCAGACGTTGGTCAGCGACTCCTGGACGACCCGGTAGGCGGCGACGTCGCAGGCCCACGGCACCGGGTGCGCCAGCTCCGACGCGACGGTCACCCGCAGGCCGGATGGGCGTACGGAAGAAAGCAGGTCCTCCAGCGCCGCCAGGCCGACGGTCGGGCTCAGCGGCGCCGGATCGCGCAACAGCCCCACGGTGTCGCGCAGCTCGTCCAGGGCGGCCCGGCTGCCCTGCCGGATCTGCCGCAGCGTCTCCCGGGCCGGGTGGTCGGGCAGCACGTGGATCGCCACCCCGGCCTGCACGTTGATCAGCGCCAGGTGGTGTCCCACGCTGTCGTGCAGGTCGCGGGCGATCCGCAGCCGCTCCTCGGCGAGCCGGCGGCTCGCGTCGGCCTCCCGGTCCCGTTCCGCGTCCTGGGCCCGCCGGGTCACCTCGGCCAGGTAGGCCCGCCGGTTGCGGGACGCCTCCCCGGCCGCGACGGCGAGCCCGCCGAGGGCGACCAGCGCGATGTTCTCCGGGCCGAGGAACTTCGCCGGCCGGCCCAGCGTGTGCAGCAGCCCGGCCGCGAAGACCACGGCGCCCGACGCGAGCAGCAACCCGCGCCGGCGGTCACTGGTCTCGGCGAGGGTGTACAGGGTGATCACCGGCGCCGCCAGGATCAGCGTCCCCGTCTTGCCGTCCAGGCCGGCCAGATACAGCTCGGCGGCCAGCGTGCTGACCAGCAGCATCAGATAGGGCCAGCGGCGCCGCAGCAGCAACGCGCCGCTGGCCACCGCGCCGAGCAGCAGCGCCGCCGGGCGGTGCGGGCCCGTGGTGGTGAGCAGCGCGACCGCGTACACGATCAGCGCGATCACCAGGTCGGCCACGTGCGGCCGGCGGTGCACCACGCCGCGCAGATGACCGATGACGCGCATGCTCACACGGTAGGCGCGTCCGGCCCGGGAGGGCATACCGCGTAGGCGGTATCCGCGGGTCAATGCAACCGGGCGATGAATTCGCGGCCCGGACCCGCGATGGTCACGCCATGACTGATGTATCCCTGACGGGACTGACCAAACGATTCGGCTCGCTGCCGGTCGTCGACGACCTGAGCTGCACGCTGGGGCCGGGCGTGACCGGCTTCCTCGGCCCGAACGGGGCCGGCAAGACCACCACGCTGCGGATGCTCCTGGGGCTGGTGCGGCCGACCGCGGGCACGGCCACGATCGCCGGCCGGCCGTACGCGGAACTGCCCGAACCCCGCCGGGTGGTCGGCGCGCTGCTCGAGGCCGCGGGCTTCCACCCGGGCCGCACCGCCCGCAACCACCTGCTGATCCTCGCCGAGCTGGGCGGCGTCGCGCCGGCCCGGGTGGACGCCGTGCTCGACGAGGTGGGCCTGACCGCCGACGCGGACCGCCGGGTCGGCGGCTACTCGCTCGGCATGCGCCAGCGCCTCGGCCTGGCCGCCGCGCTGCTCGGCGACCCCGAGGTGCTGATCCTGGACGAGCCCGGCAACGGCCTCGACCCGGCCGGGATGGCCTGGCTGCGGTCGCTGCTGCGGGACCTGGCCGGGCAGGGCCGCACGGTGATCGTCTCCAGCCACGTGCTCGCCGAGGTGGCGCAGACCGTCGACCGGGTGGTCATCCTGAACGCCGGGCGGCTGCGCTTCGCGGGGCCGCTGGACGAACTGGCCCGCGAGGACGACCTGGAGTCGGCGTTCCTGCGCCTGACCGCGGCATGATCGCCCGGGCCGAGTTCCGCAAGCTGCGCACGATCCGCAGCGGATGGGTGCTGCTCGCCGCCGCCCAACTGGTGATCATCGCCGGGGTCAGCGGGCTGATGCTGAACCGCGACGACGCCACCACCCTCGACGGCCAGCGCGGCGCCGTCGCGCACGTCGGGCTGGTCGCCCTGTTCACCCTCGTGCTGGGCATCACCGCGGTGGCGGGGGAGTACCGGCACCGCACGATCACGGACGCGTACCTGGCGACGCCGAGGCGGGACCGGGTCGTGCTCGCCAAGCTCGGCGTATACACCGCGGTTGGGGCCGGGTTCGGGGTGGTCGGCTCGATCACGGCGCTGGCCACGAGCGCGGTCTGGCTGGCCGGCAAGGGCGCGTCGCTCGATGTCGGCTCGGCGGACCTTTGGCGTACGGTGCTCGGCGGGGTGGCCTGGAACGCGGCGTTCGCGGCGATCGGGGTCGGTGTCGGCGCGCTGATCACCAACCTGATCGCCGCGGTCGCGACGGCGCTGGCCTGGCTGGCCCTGGTCGAGGGCATCGTCGGCCAGCTGATCGGCGGTGCGCGGGACTGGTTGCCGTTCGCGCTCGGCTCGGCCCTGGACCGGTTGCCCACGTCGCTGGACGGACCGCCGCAGTGGCAGGCCGGGTTGGGGTTGGTCGGCTATGCGGTGGCCTTCGCTGTCGCGGCCGTGGCGACGACGGTCCGCCGGGACGTCACGTGACGGGCTTGCGCCGGGAATGATCGCAGCGTCCATTCCACGGCGCCCGGGGTATCAGCCGCAATGAAAGGCATCTTCCGGATAGCTGCGCTGGTCTGCGGGGCAGCCTTCTCGGCGGCCCCAAGCTCTACCCGGCGATCATCCTGATCCTGCTCGGGGCGGTCTGGGAGCAGTGTCCCGCGGCAGATAGCCGGGGACCGGTCTTGCCGGGCGGCCCCGATCGGTCGCCGGTCGGTGCTATGGCTGCGCTTTTGCGACCGGTACCGCGCAGCATAGTGCGGCGTCAAGGTTCTTGCCGTGGGCAGACTGGGGGTGATGATCGTCGGTTCGCTGGTTGTGTCAGCTGTTTACGGTGATCTCCTGAACGCCGCAATACATGCCCACGCCGTCGGTGAAGTGGCCGCCCAGTCCGCCGAATTTCTCGCCGGTGGGGCATTCTCGGCTCCAGGCGTGAAGTCCGTTTCGCATGCTGATGGCGTAGATGTTTGATTTTCCCTCCAGCACGAGGTAGTCATTCCACCGGATGACTTTGAGCTGGTCGGTTTCCGCGTTTGCCTGCTCGGCGTCGGCGTGCCAGATCGCGTAGCTCGGTGATCCCGTGACCAGGCCGACGAAGCGCCAGGTGTGTGTTTTCTGGTGCCAGAGCGCGATCGTCAGCACGGCGGTGATGTCGGGCGAGGTCACCCACAGGCGGCTCTCGGAGGTCCACTCCGTCCCTTTGGGCAGGGCGTATCGGCCAGTCAATCGTCCATTCAAGTAGACGTTCACCGCGCGGCACGCACCGTTGACCTTGCCGGTCAGGGCCAGCACGACTGTCGCAGCGGCGTGGCTGGTCTTGATGCCACATTCGGAGGTGATGAGCCGGTCGTGATCATCCAGTACGAAGTCGTTGGCCAGCGCGTATTGCGTCATTCGATCGTGTACGTGTCGGTGCCAGGCATTGTGGATCGGGGACATGGCGATGGCTGCGGCCATCGTCGCGATTATCGCCAGGCCGGCGCGGCGGGCACCCTGAGCCCGCTGGCGTTTGATGAGTTTCAAGCCCGCCGTGAGCCACGTCCCGGCGGTGAGGAGTAGCACCAGCCCGAGCAATGTGTTCAGCGCAGCGTAGTCCCGGTCAATGCGGTAGACCGTCGGTGGTTGTCGCGAGTCTTGCCAAAGGATGCCGGCGGTGAGGGCTCCGGCGGCCACCGAGATCAGTACCAGGACCACCCCTGCGAGCCCGGTGGAAAGCTTTCGGTGCCGCCGTGGAAAGGTCGCGAGCCTTGAGATGATGTTGCGGTTCGCGGCGGCGGCTTTGGCGTCCTTTGCGGCGGCCTCGGCGGCGAGTTGTTCGCGTTCCGCGCGGGCTGCGGATATCTGGCGTTGATGCTGCTGCTCACGGTCGCGAACTTCGTCACGCTCGGCCCTGGCGGCATCGTGGGTGAGAACCGCGAGTGCCAGCCGGCCGAGTTTGGCGTCACCCCACTGTTCTGTGTCCGCGGCGACTCGAGTGGTGAGGATCAGGCGAAGCCACCAGGCGGGCATGTCCCGTTGAGACCCGGCGAGTGAGTACGGCACCTGTAGCGCGGCCGGATCGAGAATCATGAACAACAGTTGAGCTGCCATGTCGCGCTCTGCCGGCCGGACACGTTCCGGCAGTTCGCGCGCGGCTGCAACCGTCAACGGGATCGCGGCATCCCATCGGGCAGCGGCGGCGAGCAGCCTGGCGCAGGCCTTGCCGGTGCCGCAACTGTGCCCGGAGTCGGAGCAGTCATGGCGAGCCAAGGCACGCAGTCCGTTGCGCTGGTGGAGAGTCTCGATGATCTGTCCGGTCTCGGCGTCTCCGCCCACTGCCTCCTTGGCCAGGGCGATCAGACCGGCCACGTTCGCCGACCGGCCGCGGAAAGCGGCCGGAAGGTGCGGCGCGAAAGTCGCGATGAACGTTGCGGCAGCGACTTCGGCGGCCGCGCGGTCTTCGGGTGGTCTGCGCAGGATGCTGCGTTCCAAGTCGCGGTCACCGACGTCATGGTCGATCCATTCATACAGCGCCACCCGGTCGTCCTCGGACCAGAACAGCTGCGCCGCTTCCGAACGCAGCCCGGCCATCGCCTCCGCGAGATCGGTGGGTGTCGCGCGGTTCTCCCGGGCGAACGGGAAGGGCGGAAACCTGGGCGCGAAGAAACGCGGCGTTCGTGTCACAGCGGCCCCGGCGCCCGCAGTCGCAGGTACACGTTCACGGAGCTGTGCCTGTCCGGGAGCTCGCGCGACCCTGAGTTGCTTTTGCAGACCCGCGGCGAAATACGAGGGGGTCTGACGCGCAGTGCGTCGGACCATGTCGAAGACGTACTTGTGAAGTTCCCCCGTCTCGACCCAGCCGTCCCTGTCGAGGTCGGCGGCGCCGGTACGCAGACCCTCGATTACCACTTCGGTGAATGCCGACGGTCGTGGCTCGTCCAGGACCAGCGAGTCGCCCTCGTACGCCAGCTCGTACTCGTTGCAGGCGGTGAGGCACACGTATCCGCGAGAACCGACGATCTCGCCATCGAGCGGCCGCGGTGAACTTTTGGCGAAGCCGCGGGCGAACGCACCGCTGTAGCAACAATCGAGCATGAGCAGCCGTCCACCCGCCACCGTATGTTCGAGACGCTCAGAGACGAAGGAGGCAGCGATGGCGGTGCTGGCCGGTCGCTTCGCGTTCGTCTTGGTGGTCGCGAAGTGCAGCCGCCCGTGAATGTCCTGGAGGCCATGGCAGGAGAAGTAGACCAGCACCAGGTCGTCGGGCTGACGATCGGCCGTCAGGTCGTCGAGCACCCGACGGACCTCGTCGTCCGGCGCGTTCTGCAGCACTGTCACATCGAAACCGCCGATCGACGGATCCCGCAGTACCTCGGCAAGGCCGCGCACGTCCTGCGCGGGCGACCTCAGCTGTGCGAAGTACGAGTCCTCGTAGTCGCTGGCCGCAACCAGCAGCGCGTAGCGGCCCACCGGTCAGCTCTCATCGATGTCGGGGATCGGGCCGGTCGTGCGCAGCCAGCCCTCCAACGCGGCATGACCGTCACGGGACGACGCACCCTCGAGGATGAAAACGTCGTCGCCGCGGCGGATCTCGATGCGGCGTTTCTCCGCACGCCGCACCGTGGCCAGCAGGACTTGTGCGAGTACCCGCAGACCGGCCGCGGAAACGAGCCCGCTGAGTACCAGTGACGCCAGGGTCCCGCCACCGCTCTTCGAGCCCACCGGCACCGAACTGGACACCGGCTCGCTGACAATCCCCGCGCGGCGCAACTCCGCATGGAGCTGGCGCAGCAGATCCTCCGTCCTCGGACCCGGCGGCGCGGAGATCACGAGAGATCCGGAGGCGGACATAGCTGCTCCTGGTGTCACGGCAATGGGGGCCGCGACACCATGGCCGCCCAGCGCTGGAGCCACAACCCCTCTGTCAGCAATCAGCGCGAGTTCGCCGCATCACGGCATGATCCGTTACTCCGGGTAACTGACGCCGTCCGGAATTCGAGGCTCCGGCGGAGCGCGCGGACCGGAAGATATATGTTTCCGCTCATCGTCGTGAAACAGCGGATTCCTAGCGTGAGCGCCATGGCCGACACCACTGGGAGCACGCCACAGGACCTGGTCGAAGCCGCCGGCATGCCGGTCGGTAGCGGCGTCATCAAGCCGGACTTTGATCCCCGGCTCACCAACGAGGATCTCGCGCCGTTGCGCAAGCAGACGTGGGGTTCGTACAACATTTTCGCGTTCTGGATGTCGGACGTGCACAGCGTCGGCGGGTATGTGACCGCCGGCAGCCTGTTCGCGCTCGGCCTGACGAGTTGGCAGGTGCTCGTCTCGCTCGTCGTGGGCATCACGATCGTCTACTTCTTCTGCAATCTGGTCGCCAAGCCCAGCCAGCGCACCGGCGTGCCGTATCCGGTGATCAACCGCTCCGCCTTCGGGGTGCTCGGCGCCAACGTGCCGGCCATCATCCGGGGTGCGATCGCGGTGGCCTGGTACGGCATCCAGACCTACCTGGCATCGGCCGCGCTAGACGTGGTCGTGCTGAAGATCTGGCCGTCGCTCATGCCGTACGCGGATGTGGCTCAGCATGGTTTTCTGGGTCTTCCCCTGCTCGGCTGGTGCACCTACGCGATCCTGTGGGTGTTGCAGGCGGCGGTGTTCTGGACCGGCATGGAGACCATCCGCAGGTTCATCGATTTCTGCGGCCCGGCCGTGTACGTCGTGATGATCTGCCTGACCGGCTATCTGATCTATCAGGCCGGCTGGGGACACATCAACCTCAACCTCGGCGAGGTCAAATACACCGGGGCCGCCGCCATCCCGGTCATGCTCGGCGCGATCGCCCTGGTCGTGTCGTACTTCTCCGGGCCGATGCTGAACTTCGGCGACTTCTCCCGGTACGGCAAGTCGTTCACCGCCGTCAAGCGGGGCAACCTGCTCGGCCTGCCGGTCAACTTCCTGGCGTTCTCGATCCTGGTCGTGGTCACCTCGTCGCTGACCATCCCGGTCTTCGGCGAGCTGATCACCGACCCGGTCGAGACGGTGTCGCGGATCGACAGCACCTTCGCGATCGTGCTCGGCGCGCTGACCTTCACCATCGCCACGATCGGCATCAACATCGTCGCGAACTTCATCTCTCCGGCGTTCGACTTCTCCAACGTCAGCCCGCAACGGATCAGCTGGCGCGCCGGCGGCATGATCGCCGCGGTCGGCTCCGTGCTGATCACCCCGTGGAACCTCTACAACAACCCCGAGGTCATCCACTACACCCTCGAAACGCTCGGCGCGTTCATCGGCCCGCTCTTCGGGGTGCTGATCTGCGACTTCTACATCATCCGCAAGCAGCAGGTGGTCGTGGACGACATGTTCACGATGTCCAGCCAGGGCCGCTACTTCTACCGCAACGGCTACAACCCGGCGGCGATCATCGCCACCGCGGTCGGTGCGGTGGTCGCGATGGTCCCGGTGCTCTGGACGAACGGGCCGGGCATGCACACCACCGCCCAGTACAGCTGGTTCATCGGGATGGGCCTGGGTTTCCTGGTCTACCGGATCCTGGCCGAGCAACTGAACGTGGCGAAGATGAGCCGGGTCGGCGCGCAGAGCACCGCCGAGCCGGTCCGCGACACCGTGGCGGAGCCGGTCTGATGCACATCCGGGTCATCAATCCCAACACCACGGAGTCGATGACCGCGCTGATCGAGGCGAGTGCCCGGACCGCAACCGGTCCGGGCACTTTCGTGGACGCGGTCACGTCGATCATGGGGCCGGCGTCCATCGAGAGCCACTACGACGAGGCGCTTGCCGTGCCCGGCCTGCTCGCGGCGATCGCCGACGGTGAACGCTCCGGCATCGACGGATATGTCGTGGCCTGCTTCGGCGACCCCGGCCTCGACGCGGCCCGCGAGCTCGCCGCCGGCCCGGTGGTGGGCATAGCGGAGGCGGCGATGCACACGGCGACGCTGCTCGGTCGCGGTTTCAGCGTGGTGACGACCCTTGAGCGTACGCGGGGACGAGCGCGCGACCTCGCCGAGCGTTATGTGGCATCGGGTGCGTGCAAGGGGGTGCACGCCTGCGACATCCCGGTGCTCGACCTCGAGGGCGATCCGGCCGTACTCAAGCGGGTGGTCGAACTGGCCCGCGGCGCGCTGGACCGGGACGGCTCGGACGTCATCGTGCTCGGCTGCGCGGGCATGGCAGACCTGTGCACGGCCGCGACAGCCGAACTCGGCGTACCGGTGATCGACGGCGTGGCGGCGGCGACGGTGCTGGTCCAGTCGCTGATCACGCTGGGCCTGCACACCGCCAAGCAGGCCGAGTACGCGACGCCACCGGCCAAGGCGTACACGGGCCTGCTCGAAGCCTTCCGCCCGGACGGGCCAGCGCTGGCGCGGCTGACCCGGCGCCGCGAAGTCGGTGCCTAGGGGAGTTGACCCGCCCGGTCGACAATGGCGACGCGGGTCACCGCGGTCGAGGATGTCACGGTCCCCACCGGGAACGTGCCAATCTGCCTGACCAGAACGGTCCGTGCCCCGACGAACGCCCGCGTGCTCGGATCGAAGATCAGTTCCTGGCGGACATCGCCGGTGACGAGACCGACGGCGATGCCCGGTCGCTCACCACCTGGAGCCAGATCGGTTCACGCGGACCCGTAGGCCCAAGGAGCGTCAGCCGGCGCTCGCCAGGATGATCGCCCCGATACCCAGTGGCACGTCCAGCAGCACACAGAACTCCGCCAGGGACCGGTGCACCACCTTGTTCCGCCGATAGTGGATCACGTCCCATACGCCGTGGCCGATCAGTGCCACGCCGGCGAGCACCAGGCCCGCCCGCGGCGCCAGCAACAGCGCGGCGACAGCGACTCCGCCGTACCCGATCAGGGCCGCCGTCTGGGCGGTCAGCGGCGGCCGGGGAACCCGGAGGAGCAGGCCCGCCACGACCAGGGCGAGCGCGACCACAGCACCCGCCACCCACCAGGTAACCCCGGCCACCTGGCTGCCGATCACCACCGCCGGGAAGACGGCGCAGCCGGCCCAGGCGACCCATCGGCGGTTCAGCGCGGCGGCACCGAGGTAACACAGGACCGCCACGGCGACCACGGTTCCGATCGTCTCGGTGTCGGGATCCGTCGCCAGCGCCGCGGCGGCGGACGCCAGCCCGAGTGCGCTCGGCCAGCGGCGCAGGACGGCCTGCCAGCGGGGTGAGTCCTGGGCGGTGGCCGAGATCGACGCGTTCATGCTGTGTGGTGGCTGTAGTCGGCGCGCCGGTAGAGCATGGCCGCGAGCATGAACGCGACCATCAGCACGTGCCCGGCGATCATCAGGGTGCCGCCGGTGATCGCGCCGAGCCAGTACGGCAGCAACAGCGCGACGAACGGCAGGCACATCGCGGCCGACATCTCGGCGACGCGCGGCCAGGAGTGCCGGCGCAGCACCATCCACAGTGCCATGCCGGCGGTCATGTTCGCGGCCATGATGAGCGCCGCCAGGTCCGGGCGGTCGGTCAGGCCCGGCGCGGCGAGCGACCAGAGCGGGCCCAGGGCGAGCATCCCGACCAGCATCGCGACGATCATCTCGGCGAAGTGGCCGGCGAACCGGAGGTTGGCGCGGCTGAGGATCCGCTCGGTGCGGCGCTTCGAGGTCAGTTCGGTCGTCATCGTGGTCTCCTTGGCGGACGGCTTCTGTCCCGGCGGCCATCGTGCGCCGCCTGCTCGCCGGCCGGCAGGTGCCAAAGGTCATGCTCCCGGTCATGACCGGGCCGCATCAGAGCAGCCCGAGCGCGCGGGCGCGCAATGCCGCTTGGGTACGGTCGCGGGCGCCGAGCTTGGCGAGCACGTTCGTCACGTGGTTCTTCACCGTGCCCTCGGCGAGGAACAGCGCGGCCGCGATCTCCCGGTTGCTGCGCCCCTGGGCCAGCAGCCGCAGGACGTCGAGCTCCCGGTCGGACAGCGGCACCACCAGTGGCTGCGGTCGCGGTGCCGGGTCGTGGTCGGCGGGCAGCCGGGCGAACCGGGCCACCACCTTCGCCGCCACCGAGGGCTGCAGCACCGACTCGTCGCGCACCGCGGCCAGGACCGCCTCCACCAGCCGGGTCGAGGACACGTCCTTGAGCAGGTATCCCACGGCGCCGGCCCGCAGGGCCTCGAACACCTCCGCGTCCTCGTCGAAGGTGGTCAGCGCGATCACCCGGACGTCCGGTTGCTCGGCGCGCAGCCGCCGGGTGGCCGCGATGCCGTTCAGCACCGGCATGCGCAGATCCATCAGTACGACATCGGGGCGCAGTTCGGCGGCGATGCGCAGCGCCTCGTCCCCGTTCGCGGCCTCGCCGACCACCTCGACATCACTGTGCGCGTCTAGCAACATGGTCAGCGCCTCGCGGAACAGTGCCTGGTCGTCGACCAGCAGCACCCGCACCGGTGCGCCCGTCATCCCGGCACCTCCACCCGCAGGGTCGAGCCGTGTCCCGGCGCCGATTCGACGCTCATCCGGCCGCCGACGTTGGCCGCGCGTTCGCGTACGCCGAGCAGGCCGTAGCCCGGCGGCGAGTCACCCGGCGGCACCGCGCCGAGCCCGGCCCCGTCGTCGCTGACCTCGAGCCGG
>Ga0307512_10003178_pt1 | contig 19481 bp, 17 predicted proteins | sample 14_EM_MG_FD_200267 | JGI IMG/M metagenome (GOLD analysis project Ga0307512, IMG submission 200267) | Populus trichocarpa ectomycorrhiza microbial communities from riparian zone in the Pacific Northwest, United States - 14_EM | ecosystem: Host-associated > Plants > Roots > Unclassified | place... | reverse complement strand
GCGATCGGCTGGGCTATGAACAGCAGTGGATCCGGCTGGACTTCGCCGGCACGGACGATCTCGCGACCGGTCCGCCACGGGTCCGCTTCCGCAACGCACTCCTGGGCCAAGTGATCCTCGCGTACGCATGGAACGCGCTCGACGGCCGCCGCGACGCCGTCCTCGACTGGCTGCGCCAGCTCCTGCACCACCCCGACCTGGAAGTACGTGCCCGTGCCGCTGTCACGGCGGGCGTCCTTGCGTTGGCCGACCCGCACTACGCGGTGCACCGTTTCCTCACCCCCTGGGCAGGCAGCACGTCCTGGCCGCTGCGGCAGGCCGCAGCCATCGCGCTGGGCGTGGCGGGCGGCCGTCCCGAGACCGCGGCTGCGGTCTGGGAGTTGCTGCATCAGTGGGCGCGCGGCGACGCCTCCGCACACCAGAGACGGCTCGCCGGGACAGCGGCGAACACCGTGGGCGGGCCCCTGGGCCGCGGCTCCCCCGACCGGGCCGTGGCCGTCCTGCACACAGCGCTCGACCGCGGGGACGACTGGGGGACACTGCCCTCGGTGGCCTGGGGCGGCGTCCATCTCATCCACCAGGGGCAGGCCGGGGCCCTGCTGGACGGTTACCTCGACTGGTCCGAACCGCAGGATCTTTCCCACCTGGTCATCAAGTCTCTCTCCGCCTTCGTGTTCGCAGTGTCCCAGCCCTACGAGCAGGCCGCAGCCGGCACGTACGACAGTGAGCGTGAAGGCGTCCCCGGAGTTCCGGTCCTGCTGAGCGGTCTGCCACGGCACAGCGAGCGGCTGTCAGAGCTGTGGGCGCGAGCCCTGGCCCGCCGCCCCGTGCAGGACGCCGCGCTGATCGTCCTGCACGAATGGATCGACGAGTACGCGGACAAGTGTCCCGGCTCCCTCGACACGATCGGCACACTCCTCATCTCCATCGCCCGCAGACCCGGTCGCCACCGCGAGCGGCTGCTGTGGTGGCTGACGAAGTGGGCGGGGGACCGCGACCGTCCATCGTCGAACGCCGCCCGTCTGCACCGGTCGGTAGAACGCGCGTAGTGACAGCACGCCAAGACAGCACAAGACGGTAGAGAAGGAGGGGGAACCATGGAGGAACAGACCTACGACCCTGTACTGGGCAGTGAGGAACTGCCCAAGTGGCGGCTGACCAACCCGCTGCGAGCGCCGGCTCCCGACCGTGCCCTGGTCCTCGTCCGGGACAGCGGTCCATCGCTGACGATCCGCACCGGGGAGGAGGTCCCCTCCTCGCGATTCGGGACGTATCGCACCGTGTTCACGGTCGACATGACGGAACACCGCCTGATCCTGGACATCCCGCTGCTCAGCCGCGATGCCACATTCTCCTTTCGTAGCCGGGTCGACCTGGTCTGCCGGGTCGCGGACCCGGCGAAGGTGGTATCGCGGGGTATCCGGGACATGAGCGGCGCGCTGTACGGGCATCTGCGCAAGACACTGCGCTCGGTCGCCCGGGACTACGACATCGCCAAGTTCCACGAGGCGGAGATGGCGCTCAACAGCGCCTTCGCCGGATTCACCGGCGACGACGCGGTGCGGCTGCGCGACATCCACATCGAGCTTCTCGTCGACGAGGACGAAATCGCCGCCAGTGGGCGGGAGTTCCGGGACGTCGTGCGCGAGACCCGGCTGGACGGCATGCGCCGTAAGAGGCACCTGGACATGATCCGCGAGGAGGGTGTCGACGGACTGATCGCCGGAATCATGGAGAAGGAAGGCCCCCGCGCCGCCCTCGCCTGGATTGAGAAGGGCGAGGCGGAGAAGCGGGAGGTCCGGCGCGAGGTGATGCGCATGGTTTTGGAGCGCGGCGACGCCGACCGCGAGCCCTTCGAGCAGGCCGAGCTCGAGCGGGCCGTTCTCGACGAGGTGCTCCGGGACGGTGACGGCCTGTTCGAGACGGCCACCCGCCGAGGGCGGCTGAGCGGCAGCCTGGCCCGGGCCCTGGAACCCGGGTCGGACGAGCCGCCGGACCTGCGGGACACCGAGCACCCCGGCGGACGGGAACCACTCAAGGGCGAAGTGCTTGGGGACCGGTACGACACGGACTCGACACGTCCGGCCGCCCACAGCGGCGCGGGCGGCGGAGGTGAGTCCGCTGCACGGGACGAGCGCGGATCCCGCAGAGGTTCCTTCGAGCCCCTCGGACCCGGTGGCGGCATGGGTGCGGCGGGGCCCGAGTCCCGGACTCGCCGCCTCCCCACGTTCCCTCGTGATTCGGCCTCCTCGGCGAGCCCGCCGAAGGACGAACCACTGCCGTGCGACGGTCCGGCCTCCCGGACGGACAGCGCGCCGACCAGGGCTGACGAGCGACCCACGGATCCACCGGCCGCACCCGGCACCGGCGGACGGCCCGCGGACACCGTTCCCGCCCGCGCCGACACGAGCTCCGTCACACCAGCACCGGAACCAGCCTCGCCCACTCCGGCCGCACCCAGGGTGAGCCGAGTTCGAGGCACCGCCAAACGCCCGCGCGGCGGGCCTTCCGGCACCAGCGGGCACGACGGGGAGCGACGATGAACGAACACGACCCCTCAACCCGGCGTCCGGCACCAGCCGTGGCGTCGGCCCAGCCGCGCGCGCGCCGCGGTTACCCCTCCGGACCACCGCTTGTCTGGGCAGCGCCGGCCCAGCCGCCGGTGACGCCTCCCGATCGCGCGGCACCTCCGGCGTCTTCGGACCCGTCCGGTGCGGACGCGCCTCCGGTCCTCCCCGAAGATTCACGCGCACCGCACTCCGACGGGCCCGTGGACCGCAGCTCCGCGGACCACTCTCCGCCACAGCGGATCTGGAGCGAAAGCCGTCCGGGATTGCAGGCTCTCACTGTGTGGACCGAGCGGGTTCCGGGCAGCGGCGAGGACGCCGAGCCGTTCGTCTCCCACCACTGGGAGAGCCAGCACGGTCTACTCGCGGTGTTCGACGGGTCCGGCGGTGCCGGGGCCGCTCCGGTCTGGCAGACCCAGGACGGCACGTCGCGCACCGGTGCCTGGGTCGGCGCACGCGTCGCACGGCTCGCGACCGACTGTTGGTTCCGTGGGGTGTCGGCGGGCGGTGAAGCGACCGGACCGGAAAAACTGCACCAGTACCTCCGATACTTCCTGGACAAGGCCCCGCAGCGCCGCAGCAAGATCGGCGGAACCATGCGCCGCCATCTGCCGACCACGCTCGCGGCCGTTCACTATCGCCTGACCGACGACCCACACACCGCGGAGCTCCAGCCCCTTTGGGCCGGCGACTCACGCGCGTACGTGCTGAGGCCGGAGGCCGGACTTCAGGTACTCACGCGCGACCACACCCAGCAGAGCGACTGCCTGGAACTGCTGCGCACCGACCCGCCGATGACCAATCTGGTGTGCGCGGACCGGGATTTCCAGATCGACAGCCAGAGACTGAGGTACACGCTGCCCTGTGTCCTGGTGGCCGCGACCGACGGGTTCTTCGGCTATGTGCACACACCGGCCGACTTCGAGCACGTACTGCTGCATACGCTGCAGGACGCCCACAACGAGGCCGAGTGGGCCGACCTGATCCGCCGCAAGGTGCAGAGCTATACGGCGGACGACGCCTCACTCGCCGTACTGGCCCTCGGCTACCACACGTTCGCAGACCTGCGCGACCAGTTCGCGCCGCGCCTCCACGAAGTGGTCGACCGCTATGTGCGCACTCGGCCGCGAGGCCTCGACCGCCCGGCCCCGGCTTCGTCCGGTCCGGCCGAGGACTTTTCCGCCACCTCGGAAGACGCCATGGAACTCCCGGCCCGGATCCGCGCGTGGCAGGACGAAACCTGGCACGCCTACCGCACCGGCTACGAGACCCATCTGCCTCCGGCACTCAAGGAGCGCGCATGAAGCTGGGCGATGTGATCGGGGGCTACCGCATCACGAGCGAGCCGACCAACGCCAACGGAGGCAAATGCATCTGGGCGTTCGCCGACAAGGGCGGCACTCAGTACTTCCTCAAAAGGTTCCTTGAGCCCAAGCGCCCCCGCGATGACGACACGCGCGACACCCCGAGTCTGCGAATCCGCCGACAGCTCGCTCGGGAGTTCGAGGCCCGACACCAAACAATCATGGAGCGGCTGCGCCCCGACGCACGCGGCGGCGGCAATCTGGTGCTCGCCACGGACTTCTTCCACGAGGGCAGCACGTACTACAAGGTAACGGAGCGGATCGACACCTCCAGCCTGGAGAAGCCCCAGGCTCTGGAGCCACGTCAGAAGACAGTGCTGCTCAAGACACTGGGCATGAGCCTCAAACAGCTGCACGACATCGACATCGTGCACGGCGACCTCAAACCACTGAACGTGTTGGTGCAGAAGCGGGACGGCGCCGCCTTCCACACGGCCAAACTGATCGACTTCGACGATTCGTACGTCTCCGGGAGTCCACCGGGCTCCGACGACATCGCGGGCGACTCGGTGTACGGGGCGCCCGAGTGGCGCCGCTACATGCAGCGTGACACGTCGGTCGGCCAGGAGCAGTTGACCTGCGCGGTGGACGTCTTCGCGCTCGGTCTGATGACCCATCTCTATCTGACGGGCGAGCTCCCGCACCACGACAGCCGTTACGGCTCGCCGGCCGACGCGGTCAACGCGGGTGACCGTCTGGTTCTGGACACCCGGTTGTCGGACAGCATGCTCGGGCTGCTGCAGAGCATGACCGCCCCTGCTCCTGGAAGCCGCCCGCGGATGGCCGGGTTCCTGAAGGCTCTGGCGGATCCGGAGGTGTGTGTACTACACCATCGGCGCCCAGGGACGTCCACGCCGACGAGCACGGCGGGGCGAACCACCGCCCCGTCCAGTGGAGGAGCGACCTCCCCGGGTTCCGTCCCGCGGCCGAGCCGCGTCAGGTTCAACCCGACGGCCCGGCCGACCAGTGACCGACCGGCCGCTGCACCACCCGTCTCTGAATCGATCCCGCCGACCACGCCCAGGGAGGCGCCTTCAACCGCCGCGCCCACAGCGGCCAGCCCTCCCGCGGCACGGCCCTCCCGAGTCCGGATAAACCCCCGCGGGCATGACCGGGAGCGCAACCCCGGTGAAGGCCGTGACCCCGCATGACCACGACGCCCCACCGATCACCCGCCTGCCCGACCCAGGAGACCTCGCGATGAACGACAACTTCGAGCAGTACCAGGGAAATCTGCAGTACGCCGTCGACATCGTTCTGTGCGTCGACGCGACACTCAGCATGTACCCCGTCCTCGACGACGTGAAGGCGAGCGCCCTCCAGTTCCACGATCGGCTCAAACACGAGATGGTCAAGAAGGGCAAGGCCATCAGCCAGCTCCGCTTGAAGGTCATCGCCTTCCGTGACTTCGGCGACAACGCCTCGGACGCCATCCAGCAGACCGACTTCCTCCACCTGCCCTCCGAGGCAGAGCACTTCGAGCAGTTCGTACGCGGTATCGACGCGTCCGGCGGCGGCGACATCCCCGAATCGGGTCTGGAAGCACTCGCCCTGGCCATCAACTCGCCGTGGGAGAAAGGACTCGACCGCAGGCGCCACGTGATCGTGATGTTCACCGACGCCCCCGCTCACGCGCTGGGCACCGTCGGTACCTCGGCCGCGTCCTACCCCGCGGGCATCCCGCGCACCATCGACGAGCTCTTCGAGCAGTGGGGTTACTCCCGAAGCCAGACCGCCGTAATGGAGCAGTCGGCGAAGCGGTTGGTGCTGTTCGCTCCGAACGAAGGTCCTTGGTCCGACCCGATCGCCGAGGAGTGGGACCTCACGCTCCACTTCGCCTCCAAGGCGGGCAAAGGACTGGAGGAGTTCGAGATGGACGAGATCATCGAGACGATCGCGAACAGTCTGTGAAGCTCAACTGGCCGGACTTCCAGCTGGAGTGCGCCAGGGACGGCCATCTGGTCTTCAACTGGCCCAAGTTCTGCCGGATCCAGTCCAACGCGCACCGCTGCGTCTCGCTCCGACTGGTCCCGCAGAGTTCGGACGGCGCATGTCAGTGGATCTTCCAGTTGCGCGACACGGAGCGGACGGCTTCCGGGCTCGTGGTGGTCCGGGTGGACGTTCCACCCGACCGAGTGCGCGATGCGAAGGAGGTGACGGAGCTACTTCTGCGACGCTACGCGATCCCGGACCACCAGGACGAGAAGGCCGAGGAGGCGGAGCTGGAGCGGGTCCCGATGGATGCGCAGGAGTGGATCGTCACGCCCGCGAGCCCGGCGTCCGAGGAGCTCTTCCGTGACGTGATGGTCCGGATCGTCGGCGACACCGGCTGAGCGCTCCGGCAGTGCAGAAGGGTTCGTGGACGTCCTGATCCCGGACGATTCCAAGAGGGGGAGAACAAGGCGTGGCGACATCGGCCAACTGGCGTTGTGCGGACTGCGACACGTACAACGAGCCTGCGGAGGCATCCTGCACGATCTGCGGAGGCACCCGGCGCAACGGGACGCCCCACGCCGAGCCCGCCGCATCGAAGCCCGCCGCCGCCCGCTCCGGTGCCGCCCGTTCCCCCGCCAAACGGCCCGGTGCCGCGCGGCCGTCCGCCGACTGGCGCTGCTCGAAGTGCGACACCAACAACGCGCGTACAGACCTGTTCTGCATCGTGTGCGGCACGAGTTGGAAGGCCGCCGCCAAGAAGAAGACCGTGCCCACCCCTTCAGCGGGGAAATCAGCAGCGAAGAAGTCGGCCTCGCGCACCACATCGCCCGAGAGGCCCACTCCGAAGAGGACTCCGTACAGCGGCTCGCCGTCCCGCGACCGGACGACTCCGCGCGCCTCGCCGTCGGGGCCCCCGCGGACCAGCACACCTTCGTCCGGCGCGCGAACGAGTTACGGAACTCCACGCTCTAGCACTCCCCCCGGTGAGGGGGGCACAGGGCTCTTCACTCCCTCGTCCAGCACCTCGGGCTACCGGCCCACCACACCAGGACCCGGAACACCCTTCGTTCCGACCCCGGCGCCACCGGCCACGCCACACCCGGCCCCTCGCCGCTCCACGACCACGCCCTCGAAAGACTCCAACCGACTGGGAGGCTGCGTCGGCATCATCCTGCTCTGCGGCCTGCTGGGGCTGCTCACCCGCGGCTGCGGCAGCCCCTTCGACTCCTCGGATCCAGACGGTTCCACACCCGGCAGCACGGCCCCCGCCTGCCCCGGACGCATCGCGGCGGAGCTGCCCGGCGGGGACGGCGCGGAACTCGTCGAAGGGTTCCGCACCGAGAACAAGCAGATCACCCTGTGCCGCACCACGGCAGGCTCGCTCTTCTACTACGGCGAGTTCAGCGATCGTCGCGAGAAAGGCATCGTCCTTGATGCCGAGGTGACAAGTGACGGCTACGAAGCCAGCAACACCCCCTACCGATATGTGATCCACAGCGGTCTGGTGACCATCTACCGCTCCGGCACACAGATCGGTGAGGAGCGGCTCGCTCCGGATCCCTCACCGTCCTGAGCACGCGATTTCCGGCTCACTCGTCCCCGTACGCTTCTTCCCCGAGTTCAAGGCCCGCCGTCCCCGCCGTGACATCGGCCAACCATCCCCGGAAGGCCTCGACATCGGCGTCCGGCAGCCCGATCTCGATGGTGACGGCCTCTCCGTAGCGCACGTCGCGCACCTCGCGGCCGGTCGACCTCAGGTCGTTCTCCACCTTGCCCGCCCGCTGGTGGTCGACCGTCACCGTCGCCAGACGAAAGCGTTTACGTGTGATCGTGCCGAGGGTGTCCAGGGCCTCGCCCACCGCGCCGCGGTAGGCACGGATGAGCCCGCCCGCGCCGAGTTTGACGCCCCCGTAGTAGCGGGTGACGACCGCGACGACGTACCGCATGTCGCGCCGGAGCAGCATCTGGAGCATCGGGACGCCCGCCGTGCCGCCCGGCTCCCCGTCGTCGCTCGCCTTCTGGACGGAGGCGTCGGCGCCGATGACGTACGCGAAGCAGTTGTGCGTCGCGTCGGCGTGCTCCTTGCGGACGGCGGCGAGGAAGGCCTGGGCCTCCTGTTCGGTGGCCGCCGGCGCCAGTGCGCAGAGGAAGCGTGAGCGGTTGACCTCGGTCTCGTGCACGCCTGCGCGGGCCACCGTGCGGTACTCGTCCTGCATCGGGCCAGCGTATGCGCTGCACGCGCGCGTGCGGCCGTCCGGTCCGCCGCGACCGACCGCGGCCGGCGCTCCTCGCGGGCAGGGTCAGCTCCCCTTTGGCCCCGACGTCCGTCCCGGCTTCTGCCCCGGCTTCTGTCCGCGCGGCACGATCATGTCGGTGAGCAGTGCCGTGCCGGGATCGAGGGAGCCCCAGTCGTCGCCGTGCCAGACGAGGACCGCGATCGCCGACGTGGGGAACTTCGTCCGTACGTCGTCCAGCGCGTCGTCGAGGCTGTCGTCGGCCAGGGTGAGCACCAGCTCCTCCAGGCCGGGGTTGTGCCCGACCAGCAGCAACGTCTTGGTGTGCGCGGACACTTCGCGCACCGCTTCGAGCAGCTCGGGCACGTCGGCCCCGTACAGCCGCGGGTCGTGGCGTACGGGAGGCGGTGTGCCCCACTGTCCGGCGGTCAGCTCCCAGGTCTGCCGGGCGCGTACGGCGGTGGAGCAGAGCGCCAGGTCGGGCAGGCAGTCGATGTCGGCCAGCGCGCGTCCGGCGGCCGGGGCGTCGCGGCGCCCGCGCGGGGCGAGCGGCCGCTCGTGGTCGCCCACGTCGTCCGGCCAGGCCGACTTGGCGTGCCGCAGGACGACCAGGCGGCGCAGCGGGCCCGCCCCGGCGCGCGCGATCACGACGGGGTCCCGCGGCCGATGTCACGGGTGAGTTCGAGGCCAAGGAGCCGGTCCGCGTAGGCGTACGTCTCGAAACGGGCGCCGTCCGGGACGGTCCCCGACGTCTCCACCTTGCGCAGCACGGCGAGTACGGCGGGCACGTCCAGGTCGTCCTCCCAGGCGGCGCGCAGCTGTTGGCGTACGGGATCGGGGATGGGGCCGGACGGCCGGGTCGCCCAGGTGGCGACGGCGCCCCGCCAGCGCCGCAGGGTGTCCTCGGCGTCCGTGAGGGCCGCCTCGTCGAGCCGGAGGGGCTCGCGGCGGGGGCACGCGAGCAGGGCGAGGCGGAGGGCCGAGACGCGCTCGTCGTCGTCCGTCACTCCGCTCTCGGCGTCGGCCGGGGCGACCTCGACCCGCAGACCGTTCGCCGCGTCGTCGTCCTCGGTCGCGCCGTTCGCACCGTCCGCCACGCCGTCTGCCGTCTCCGGAGCGCACACACGCAGTACCTGGGCCTCGCCGAGACCCGATCCGCTGTCGCGCTCGTCCTCGAAGGGCCGGATGCCGAGCGCCGTGGCGCGGGCCCGGAGTTCCTCGCGCCCCTCGGTACCGGTCAGTACGGTCCAGACGGGCGTCCCGCTGATCTCCAGGGCGCGTACGAGGACGTCGGCGACCAGGAGCACGCGCAGGCCGGTGGTGTCGGGGCGCGGCACATGCGCCTCGACGCGGGTCAGGCCCCTGCGGGCGGGGGTGGCGTCCGTGGGCTCGCCGGTTCGGGCGTCGGTGATACGCAGCACGGGGTGAGCGTAGGCGCGTGCGGGGTCCGGCGCAGGGAGGCTGACGTCATTTCCGGACACGCGTTCGCGAATCACCGGTGCGGCCAGGACTATTCGCCGGTGCGCCGGTCAACTCACGGTGCCCAGGAAGCGCACGTGCGGCCGGTCGTCGGGGCCCTCCCGTGTGACGGCGGCCCGGACCCCGTACACCTCGGCGATGAGCTCTTCCGTGAGGATGTCGCCCGGGCAGCCGCAGGCCACGACGTGCCCCTCGCGCAGGACCACGAGCTGATCGCAGTACATCGCCGCGAGGTTGAGGTCGTGCAGGGCGACGACGCTGGTGACCGGGAGCGAGGTGACGAGGGTCAGCAGGTCGAGCTGGTGCTGGATGTCCAGGTGGTTGGTCGGCTCGTCGAGGAGCAGTTCGCGGGGTTCCTGGGCGAGTGCGCGGGCGATCTGCACGCGCTGGCGCTCGCCGCCGGAGAGGGTGTGCCAGGACTGGCGGGCGAGTCCGGTCAGGCCGGTGCGGTCCAGTGCGTCGTGTACGGCCCGCTCGTCCGCCTCGGACGCGGGGGTCCAGGCTCGGCGGTGTGGTGTGCGGCCGAGCCGTACGACGTCCTGGACGCTCAACTCGACCTGGGTGTCGGCCTGTTGCTCGACCACGGCGACCCGGCGGGCGATGTCGCGGCGGCCCAGTTCGGTGAGCGGGCTGCCGTCGAGGGTGACCACGCCGGAGGCCGGGGCGAGGACTCCGGCGAGCAGGCGCAGGAGGGTGGACTTGCCGGAGCCGTTCGGGCCGAGCAGTCCGACGGTGGTGCCGGGGGCCGGGGTGATGCTGACGCCGTCGAGGATGACGCGGCCGTCGGCGGTGCGCGTGACGCGGTGGGCGCGGAGCCCCTCTCCGGGGGCCGCCTGCGGGTGCTCGACTCCCGCTGCCGCCCGCGCGCGCCCGGTGCTCTTGATGTCCTCCGCCGCCATCACGCCCTCCGCGTCCGGTACAGCACCAGCACGAAGACCGGTACGCCGATCAGCGAGGTCACCACGCCCACCGGTACCTCCTGGGGATCGAGGACGGTACGGGCCAGGGTGTCCACCCACACCAGGAACACCGCTCCGGCGAGGGCGGTGACCGGGAGCAGCCGGGCGTGCCCGGATCCGACCAACGCCCTTGCGGCATGCGGGAGTACGAGGCCGACGAAGCCGATCGCGCCGGCCGAGCTGACGAGCGCGGCGGTCAGCAGCGCCGTGGCGCAGAGCAGCACCAGTCGCGTACGGGCCACGGAGACCCCGAGCGTCGCGGCGGCGTCCTGGCCGAAGGCGAACGCGTCGAGCGTCCGCGCGTGCCCGAGGCACACCAGCAGCGTCACCGCGAGCACCGCGAAGCACACCCAGACGTCGGTCCAGCCGACCCCGCTCAGCGAACCGAGCAGCCAGAAGAGCACCCCGCGGGTGGTCTCGGCGTCGGCGGCGGTCATCACGACGAAGGAGGTGAGCGCGGAGAAGAGCTGCATCGCGGCGACCCCGCTCAGCACCACCCGGTCCGTCGCCCCGCCCAGCGTGTGGCTGAGCAGCAGCACGAGCCCGAACGACAGCACCGCGCCGAGGAACGCGCCCGCCGAGACCGAGACGAGACCCCCGCCGACGCCCAGGACGACCACGATCACCGCGCCTGTCGAGGCGCCCGAGGACACCCCGAGGACGAACGGGTCGGCGAGCGGGTTGCGCAGCAGGGACTGCATCACCGCACCGCACACGGCGAGTCCGGCCCCGCAGACGGCGGCCAGGAGCGTACGCGGCAGACGCAACTCCCAGACGATCCCCTCCCGGATCGGGGTCAACTCCGAGCTGCCCCAGCCGAGATGGGACGCGACCACGGACCAGACGTCGCCGACCCGGATGTCCGCGGGGCCGATGGTGATCGCGACGGCGACGGACAGGGCGAGCAGGGCGACACCCCCCGCGATGAGCAGTCCCAGGCGCGGCCGTGTCACCCGGTGAGCCCGAACTCCCGCAGGGCGGAGGCAACTTGCTCGACGCCCTCGACCGTGCGGATGGTCGGGTTCATCGCCTGCCCGCTGAGCAGGACGTACCGCTTGTTCTTGACGGCGGTCATGTTCTTGGTGACCGGGTCGGACTCCAGGAACTCGATCTTCTTCTTCGCGGACTCGGCGGTCTGCGACTTGCGCGTCAGGTCGCCGATGACGAACACGTCGGGGTCGCGGTCGGCGACGGTCTCCCAGTTGATCTGGGGCCACTCCTCGTGCGTGTCGTCGAAGACGTTCTTCGCGCCGAGGGTCCGGGTGATGACGCCCGGCGCGCCGCAACAGCCCGCCATGTAGGGCGAGTCGGAGTTGGCGAACCAGTACAGGAGGGTGACATCGGAGGCGTCGATCCCCGAAGTCGCCTTCTTCGTCCGCTGCTTGAGCTCGGCGACGAGTCGCTCGCCCCGCTTCTCGACGCCGAACACCTCGGCCAGGTCGCGCACTTCGCCGTAGATGGCGTCGATGCCGAGGGCCGTCTTCCGCGCGCCGTCGCCGCCCGAGGCGTTGTCCTTGCCGACGCAGTCGGACGGCGAGACGTAGGCGGGCACGCCGAGCTTCTCGAACTGCTCCCGGGTGGCCACGCCTCCCTTGCCGAGCGTCGACACGAAGGAGGCGGCGACGAAGTCGGGGTCGGCGTCCAGGACCCGTTCGAAGGAGGGGTTGTTGTCGGCGATCCGCTTCACCTTCGCGTTCGCCTTCTCCAGACCCTTCATCACCGGGTCGGTCCAGGTGGCGGTGCCGGCCATGCGGTCGGCGAGACCGAGCGAGAGCATGATCTCGGTGGTGCCCTGGTTGAGGGAGACGGCCCGCTTCGGCGGGGACTCGACGCGTACGGTCTGTCCGCAGTTGTCGAGGGTGACGGCGGCCCCGGAGTCCGTGCCGGAGGCCGAGTCTTCCGAATCCCCCGAACCGCAGGCGGTCAGCAGGAGAACCCCGGACAGGACGAGGGCAGCGGGACGGGCAAGACGTGCGACGGGCACGGAAGTTCCTCAGGCGTAGAGGGCTCGAACGCGGAGCCCGGTCGTACGGTGCTCCCCCGTCGGCGCGTGACCGCGGAGGCCGCCAGCAGGTCTTCGGACTCGGGGTCACCCGGACGAGGCGCCTTCCCGGACCGTCGTTCCGGTCCAGTGGCCGATGCCCCGCCCGTCACCCTCACCGCTGCGCGTCAGCTCCGGATTCCCACCGGATTCCCTGACCCACGTACATGGGTTCGACTGGCCTCGGCAAGCTATCACGGCGGGTGTCGCGGACCGGCGGGCGGACCTGCGGAGAGACCGGCGACAGACCGGCGGGCGGACCTGCCGACGGACCCGGCGGACGACGGACCGGCGGTACGGGCCCTATCGGCCGCTCCACCTGTTCCGGCCGTGTTCACGGCTACGCCACACCCCTGCCCACGCCCCTGCCCCCACGGCCTGAATGAGTGGTTCCGCTCAGTGAATCTCCAGGAGGCACCGGAGGGCCGCCCCATGACCGGGACCGAAATGGCGGGGACCGCACCCACTCCCCCGCCCTCGTCCGCACCCGCTTCCCCGTCCCCGTCCGCACCCGCACCCGCACCCGCACCCGCACCCGCACCCGCGATCAACCGTCGTCGCTTTCTGCTCGCGTCCGGCGCCGTCGCGGCGGGAGCGACCGGAGGAGCGGCCGCCGTCTTCCCACGGCAGCGCCCGGCCCCCTCCGTGCAGCCCGCCGCGGAGAGTGCGGCCCCGCAGCCGCCCCTAGCCACCCGACGGCCGGCGCACCAGGCGGCGCGACGCGCGGCACCGTACGCGGCCACCACCCTGGACACGACGGCCCGCCTCGGCGGCCGCACGCACGCCAGCACCTACCGACGGCTCGTATCGGGCCCCGGCTGGCCCATGGTCGTACGCGGAGATCTCGCGCCCGTCGCCACCGGTCGCCAGGACCGGCGCACACCGCTCGCGTGCTTCGTGCAGTTCACCGACCTGCACCTCACCGATGTCCAGAACCCGCTGCGCACCGAGTTCCTGCGGTCGCGCAAGCCCGCCGCGTGGCGGGCCCAGGAGGCGCTGACGGTGGCGGGGGCGGTGGCGCTCGTGGAGCAGGTGAACGCGCTCGGCGAGGGCCCGCACACCGGCCTCGCGCCCGGGTTCGCGATGACGACGGGCGACAACGTCGACAACAACTCCGCGATCGAGCTGGAGTGGTTCCTGACGCTGATGAGCGGCGGCAGGATCACTCCCAACAGCGGGGATCCGGCGGCGTACGAGGGCGTCCAGAACTCCGGTCTGCCCCTCTACTGGCACCCGGACGACGCGGCCCTGCGCGACCTGGACAAGCGGCGCGGGCTGCCCCGCATACCCGGGTTCCTCGACGCCGCGATACGGCCTGTGACCAGCCCGGGGCTCGACATCCCCTGGTACTCCACGGTCGGCAACCACGACGACATACCCGGCGGCTGTCTGTCACCCGCGCTGGGCGACTTCGCCGTCGGCTCCCGCAAGCTGCTGTCGGTCCCGGACACGGACGCGGCCGCCTACGCGAAGGCGCTGAACTCCGGCGACGACCCCAAGAGCGAGGTGCTGACGGCGATCCTGAAGCGGCACGCGGCCTCGGCGCGGACGGTGACGGCCGACGAACGGCGCCGCCTGTGCACCCCGCACGACTACCTGACCGCGCATCTCGACCCGGCCCACGCGGGCGCGGGCCCGGTCGGCCACGGCTACACGGAGAACAACCTGGACGGCGACCGGATGTTCTACACGTTCCGGGTGGCCGAGAACGTCATCGGCATCAGCATCGACACGACGTACCGCAGCGGCCACTACGAGGGCTCGCTGGGCACCGATCAGCTCCGCTGGCTGGAGCGGACGCTGGCAGCGCACAGCTCCCGGTCGTACGACGCCGACGGCCGCCTCGTACGCAACGCCGGGGCCGACGACGCCCATGTCCTGGTCTTCAGCCACCACCACAGTCCGAGCATGACCCGCCGGCCCGACGCCGCCCGCACCGACGAGCCGCGGCACGACGGTGCGGAGGTCCTCGCCCTGCTCCACCGGTTCCCGAACGTGGTGGCCTGGATCAACGGCCACAGCCACGTCAACCGGATCACGCCCCACGCGCACGCCACACCCGCCCGCTCCTTCTGGGAGGTCAACACCGCCTCCCACCTGGACTACCCGCACCACGCCCGCGTGATCGAACTGGCCGACAACGGGGACGGCACGGTGTCCCTGTTCACCACCCTCGTCGAGTCCGCCGCCCCGCACCGCACCGACCCGGACTTCACCGACCTGTCGGCGGTGGGCCTCGCCTCCCTGTACCGGGAGCTGTCGTACAACGCCCCCGACCTGGCCACGGGCATGACGGCCGGCGTCCACGAGGGCTGGGCCGGCGGCCCCGGCGACCGCAACGTGGAACTGCTGGTGACCGCCTCCGCGTCACGCTGAGGCTGCCGCGCCGAGGCCGCCGCCCGGCGCGAGCCCGGTGGCGGGGGAATCACCGCGCCGCGCTCACTGTTGTCGCGCGAAGCAGCCCTCGTACGCATCTCTCGTACGTGTCTCTCGTACGTGTCTCTTGCTACGCAGCCCTCGTACGCATCCCAAGGAGGCCGACCGTGTACGGCGACCAGGCAACGATCCGCAAGATCCTCAGCGAGTCCGGCGACACCTGGGCGATCGTCGGCCTGTCGTCGAACGAACGGCGTGCCGCGTACGGCGTGGCGGGCGTCCTCAAGCGCTACGGCAAGCGCATAGTCCCGGTCCACCCGAAGGCTGAGACGGTCCACGGCGAGAAGGGGTACGCCTCGCTGGCGGACATCCCCTTCGAGGTCGATGTCGTCGACGTGTTCGTCAACAGCGACCTCGCCGGCCCGGTCGCCGACGAGGCGGCCGCCATCGGTGCCAAGGCGGTCTGGTTCCAGCTGGGCGTCATCGACGAAGCCGCCTACGACCGCACTCGCGCGTCCGGCCTCGACATGGTCATGGACCGCTGCCCGGCGATCGAGATCCCGCGCCTGGGCTGACGTGCACGGTGGGTGGGAGATGTGAACCGCCAGCGGAACAGGGGCAGTTGGGCGGGTTATTGGTCTAGGCCAAACCGCCCTGCCCCAGTATCCTCATCCGTGGCCAGCGGCACACAATCCCCCCACCCAGGTTGCGTGCTGGCTCGGGCGACACCCAGACAACCCTGCCCCAGGCAGCCGGGTGACTTCCCCAATCCCCGCCTCATGGAGGGTCACGGTGAAAGTTCGCACCCGAAGCACGGCGTTCATCGGCACCATCTGCCTCGTCGCATCCCTCGCCCTGACCACGGCGTCCGCCGACGAGCCCGCCGCCCCACGTCAGGCGGCGAAGGTCGCGCTGAAGGAAGTGGCCACAGCCCAGAACCCGATCGCCGGAGCCGCCGGGCCCGGTGGCGCGGTCTGGATAGCCGAACGCGCGGGCACGGTACGGGTCCTGGACGACAAGGGGCTCGGACAGCCCGTCCTCGACATATCCGGCGAGACCACCACCGACGGCGAACGCGGCCTGCTGGGCATCGCGTTCGACAAGAGGTTCGCGCACTTCTACATCTCGTTCACGAACCTCGAAGGCACCAGCACCGTGGACGAGTTCGCCGTGCGGCACGGCAAGATCCGGCCGAACACCCGGCGCACCGTCATCACCCAGACGCAGCCCTACTCGAACCACAACGGCGGTGACATCAGGTTCGGCCCCGACGGCTACCTCTACATCGCGCTCGGCGACGGCGGCTCGGGCGGCGACCCGCACGGCAACGGACAGAACCTCGACACACTGCTCGGCAAGATGCTGCGGATCGACCCGCAGGGCGGCAAGCCGTACGCGATCCCGCGGGACAACCCCTTCGTGAACGACCCGAACGCGAAGGACGAGATCTGGGCGTACGGGCTGCGCAACCCGTGGCGGTTCTCCTTCGACGCGCGCACCGGCGACCTGCTGATCGGTGACGTCGGCCAGAGCGACTGGGAGGAGATCGACTGGGCCCCGGCGAAGAGCAGGGGCGGCGAGAACTACGGCTGGTCCCAGATGGAGGGCACCCATCCCTTCCGAGGCGGAACGGAACCCGCGAACCACGTGCCGCCGGTCCACGAGTACGACCGCACCGGGCTGGGCTGCTCGGTGACCGGCGGATACGTCTACCGCGGCAGGGCGATCCCGGACCTCAGGGGGCAGTACGTGTTCAGCGACTACTGCGACGGCACTTTGCGCACTCTGCGGATGAAGGACGGCAAGGTGACCGGCGAGAGCGACCTCGGAGTCAACGGCGGCGAGGTCATCTCGTTCGTGCAGGGCGGCGACGGCGAACTGTACGTGCTCGCCATCGGCGGCAGCGTCTCCCGCATCGACCCGGCGTGAGCACTGCCCACTGAAGCGGACCGACGAACCCGCTGAAGCGGACCGGCGAGGAAGAACGGCCCGCTGCCCGGCGATCGAGATCCCGCGCCGGGCCGCGGAGCCGGCGCACGCTCACGGGTTGCGCGGCGCCGGCGCCCCCTGCCCGTACGCACGCCGACCCGCGTCGGACGGTGCCTCGAAAAGGGAGCCGGGCTCTTCGGCCCAGGTCGCCTGGCGCGTGGGCGCACGTCGGCCGGTGACGGGTCGCCTCCAGTCGCCGTCCCCGAGGACCAGCATCGGGTCGAACATCACCACCACTCCCGCGAGCACCAGGAAGAGTGCGGGGCCGAGGAGCATGGGGAGCAGGAGCGAGTAGGCGGAGCCGCCGGTGCCGGGCGAGCCGGTGGCGCCGTGGAGGTGCACGCTGACGGCCGCCATGCCCGTGTAGTGCATGCCGGAGACGGCGACGCCCATGACGAGGCTGGCCCCCAGGCTGGTCATGAAGCCGCGGATGGCGACCGCGGCCCAGAGCGCGGCGGTCGCGGCGACGATGGCGATCACGACGGAGAGGGCCACCGTGCGGACCTCGTACTGCAGGTTGCCGTTCACGCGGATGGCCGCCATGCCTATGTAGTGCATGGCGGCGACCCCGATGCCCGTGAAGACGCCCGCCATGAGGAGGGTCGCCGTGCCGGCGCCGCGGTAGCCGACGGCGAAAACTCCCAGACCGACGACGACAATCGCCACGGCGAGGCTGAGAATCGTCAGGCCGACGTCATAGCGAATACTGCTTTCCTCGACCTGGAATCCGATCATGGCGATGAAATGCATCGTCCATATTCCGCTTCCGATCGAAGCCGCTCCGAGCGCCAGCCAGCCCGGCTTCCACGACTGTTCGTTGCGCAGTGACCGGGTGATGCAGCGCAGCCCCAGGGCCGCTCCCAGGCACGCCATGACGTAGGCCGCCAGCGGCGTGACCATTCCATAACTGAATCCGTCGACAGTTCCTTGCATATGCCAACATCCCCCCGAAACACAAGTATTGCGGGGGACAGGTCTACGCGTGGTGACGCGGCGGAAGCAAGCGGTTTCGATCGATTCACGGATAACTCCGTGCCACATTCATCAATTCCGGTCACTGATGGGCTTTTTTCAGCCGGATGCATTCATTCTGGTGACGCGATCCCATCGTTCCGGCGGTGCGGTCCCCCGGCTCCGGTAGCGCGGTCCGGTCGCTCCGGCCGCACGGTCTCACCGCTCCTTCCGCGACGCGACCGTGAACTGCGCGCCGTCGGGGTCCCGCAGCACCGCCTCATGCGAGGACGCACCCTCCTGGACCGTGCCCCCGTGGGCCAGCGCGGCGCTCACGCACGCGTCGACGTCGTCGACCGCGAAGTGGATCTGCCAGTGCGGCCGGACCGCGGGATCGGGCGCCGCCTCCACCGCACCGGAGTGGATACGGGCCACCACGTCACCGTCGCTGCGCAGCACGACCTCGTCGCCGTCGTAGTGGACCTCGATGCGGCCGGGCTCCGAGGTGGCCCACTCCAGGACCTCGCCGTAGAACATCGCGGCGTCGAAGGCGTTGCGCGTGTGCAGCCGCGGGAAGGCCGGGGCGGCCCGGCGCCAGGTCTCCCAGCCGGCGACGAGCCGGCCCTCCCAGATACCGAAGACGGCACCGTCACGGTCGGCCAGCAGGGCGGCGCGGCCCGGCGGGAAGCCGATGGGCCCGACCGCCGTCGTACCGCCGCGCTCCTGACCGCGGGCGACGGCCTCGTCCGCGCTGTCCACGGCGAAGTACGGGGTCCAGGCGACGGCCATCTGCCACATGGAGGCCACGGCGGCGATGCCCGCCACGGGCACCCCTTCCGCGTACGCGATCCGGAAGCGGTCCATCAGGCTGGCCTCCCGGAAGCGCCAGCCGAGCACCGCCCCGTAGAAGTCCTCCGCGGCCTGCTGGTCGCGCGCCGTCAGGCTGACCCAGCACGGGGCGCCGACCACCGCGTGGCTGGAGATGACATCACTTCGAAGTGTTGCGTCGCGTGTCGCGTCGCGGTTCATGGCAGTACCGTCCTGAATCGGGCTGACCGGCGTACGTGGACCTCCGGCAGCGTCGGAAGCACCCTCGGGGCCGTGGTTCCGTCACCTCCAGCATCACCCGCATCGGCGTCCCACGCCCGCAGGCGGTTTCCGGCTCACGCCCCGAGTACCCGAGGGCCCTGGCCGAAACAGGCACCTCAGTCGCGCCTCGACCGGTCGCTCAGTCGTGCGCCGGCCGGTCGCTCAGCCGGTGGTCGGCCAGGTTCAGGGCCTCGTCCACGACCCGGCGCAGATGTCCGTCGCGCAGGGAGTAGATCACCCGGCGGCCCTCCTTGCGCGTGTTGACGAGACCGGCGAGCCGCAGCCGCGCCAGGTGCTGGCTCACGGCCGGACGGGCCGCGCCACAGCGCTCCGTGAGCGTCGTGACGTCGGCCTCGTCCTCGGCCAGGGCGTGCAGCAGGACGAGCCGGGTGCGGTCCCCCAGGAGGGCGAGAACCTCCGCGGCGAGGGCGAACTGCTCCTCGCCGGGCGTGCGCGGATGCTCATCGTTCGCAGGTGACAGGTGCATGCGTGCGCTC
>Ga0307512_10003177_pt1 | contig 19483 bp, 24 predicted proteins | sample 14_EM_MG_FD_200267 | JGI IMG/M metagenome (GOLD analysis project Ga0307512, IMG submission 200267) | Populus trichocarpa ectomycorrhiza microbial communities from riparian zone in the Pacific Northwest, United States - 14_EM | ecosystem: Host-associated > Plants > Roots > Unclassified | place... | reverse complement strand
TGCTTTGATCGCAAGCGTGGCAAACAAAGCTGGCAGAACCGCCGTGGCCACTTCCCACTAGTCACTCTTCGTGAAATCGTAAAAATTCGTAGAAATATTGTACAGCAAATTCATAAACAATAGCGCAGCCCTGCCGGCGATGAATAAATGCGACGACGCGTGGTTTGGGGCGTGTCTCGCTGGAGTCACGGTCCCAGTTCCAGAGGCGCGCCTGTGTTCCCGGACCCGATCCCCAACATATTAGCTACATCAAGGCAAACGGCAGCGGCCACGCAATCCCTCGTGTCAGTGGCGTGGGATTACGGATCTTCTAGGCAAAGCCATGGTTCAACTGTCATCACTGATAGGTGGATGAGTTTCCGTGCACGGCTAAAGACAAGAAAGGGGTTGCACCATGGTTGAAATAGACGAAATGATCTGCATTGATTCCAGTGGAGACTGGAGGCAAACGTCAGCGTTCCGAATAATTCTTGAGTGGGGATCGGGTCACGCACTTATGGATCGGCTGCAATGTGGATCTTCGGACGAATCTGTGCATCTTGCAACACGAGTCGGTTTCGCCGGGTCCTTAACTTGCCAGTACTCGGTGAAGCTTCCAGCGAGAATGTTAGACATCTCGTAGAAAATATCACTCCTGGGCTCACAAATGATGATACCCAAGATAGCGCGGGATAACAGTCGGTACACCGTCTGTAGTTTCGTTAGAAACGTCTTTGGCGGTCTTTCGAAATCACAGACCGTAGTGATGAACAGCTGAAAATTTATAAGTAAACGGTGGTGTCTCATGATACTCAGGACATACCTCGGTATATGTTTATAGATCCGAGGAGCTCTTCAACGAACTGCGAAAAAGCGAGGTTTCCAGTTCTCGGTTGTCCTTCACTGGCACAATCGGTACACGGGCAGCAAAATTCGAGTGGAACTATTACCAAAAGTGAACAGCTTAATCCTGCCCGCGAGCCCAGGTATGTTCGAACGCAACGTGATGGCTGCTAAAGAAGCAAGGGCACCACCGAGAGAGTGACCTTAAACGACCGGTCAGTAGCGATTTATTCAAAAGCAGCTGAGTGGGAAGGTACCCGTGCAGACGAGGCGGTAGTGAGGGTAAAACGTGTATTGTTCCTCCATTATAGAAATCACCGTATCCGCGACAGAATTAAATGCTCGCAGGAAGCCCCAGTGTACTGCGGTGGTGTTGTCGGGTGGCAGTACACCGGGGGAAGCGAAAGGGGTCAAGACCACCGCCGAGTCTGTGTTTACATTCGAATTACTGTCAGGCGCGGCGAATTTTTGAGAGTTCACTGTCGTGACGGACCTGTGAAATAATCTGCCAGGGTGTTGGCATCTGACCCTCGGAACACGAGGACGATTTCCTTGCGAAAATCATCCCGGGCGAAGAAGCCATTTGTGTGGGTCATGATCTCAGAAAACTAACGCCCCGTGTTTGACACTGTTACTGAGGTTCAGGAGGTCGTAGAGAATTCGCACCTGAGCAACGAGAGTATTTCCGAGGGGCCAAAGGCATACTTTCTGGTAGACCGCGGAGGAGTACTTTGTGTACCGAACTAGATCGTCGTATACCCGCTGCTCAATGCCCCCCTTGGGATAACCAAGGGCTGAAGAGAGCAGGAGGACCAGTGAGAAGGCGATGGTAAACATTCGGTAAAAATCAACCCCACACCGGATCAAAAATTACTGCTTCCCGGCCGTGATCCGCCGTTTTTGAGCTCTTGTCGTGAACGACCATGGTGGGCAAATCCCCTCCGCCAATCTTGCTGCTCATTTTCTGCATCACTCAGGATACCTGAAACTAGCCTCTCGTGTTTTTTGGTATGTCCGCTTTACCACAAGAGATGCCGACGAAATTATCAACAGCCTGAACGACCTTCCCGATCTCTGAGCATGTTCCTTGGTCGCATAGTCATGGTCTAATCGCCGTTGACATCACTTATTTGAGACCTGCGCATTCTGGTCGGACGAACTCGACGTACGGGAAGACGTTCACACCATTCGCCCTCGTATCCGACATCTTGCGTTGAAACGGAAGCTCGAAATGACCGGAAATACCTTTTGTTGAAGGTTATTCAAGGTTTCGCTTCCGAGTATGACTTGAGATCTTTCGACCCAGCTGAACCGTCTCTCTCAGTGATCCCGATCCCTCCTGCCAGCGTCTAAAACTTGACTGTGACTGCAACTTGATTTCGCCATCCCTCTGGTTAAGGATACCTTGGCTCCGGTTCTCTTCGGGCGATAACGGAGATAGTCCTCTTCACCCTCTGTAGCTAAACTCCGAACACAACCGGCACTCCATAATTAGAGCTCAGCGCTCGGCTCCTTCGCAGCCCTACTTTGCCTTTCCCCCAGAGGTTTATTAAAGTCCTGCCTGGGTATCACACGTTGTTCATCCCGGTGAACGATTGTTATCATCCGCGTGGTCGCCTTATCGGTGTTTGTTCCCGAGTATACGAAAGTTGGCAGTCGAGGAGCTACGTAAGTTCGTCACCGCGTTCTAAGGATGTAATAGTGGAGATCCACCGGTACCCCAAAGACCATGGTTTCACCTCATCGAGCTTCGGAAACTCAGGCTCTCCCCAGAAATCGTCCGGCAAGCCTTCGATCTCCTCACGCTGATCGCAGACCTGTTTATAAAGTCTTCTCAACACAAGGTCAGGAAATTGATTACGATGCGTCACCGGGTGCTACAGGGCGTCTTTTGCTCCACTTCCATGCAGAATTCATATTTTTGGTGGTGTGTCGATACAGAGATTGGGGAAGGGTCTTATCTAATTTTATTGGGGATGGAAAGGAGGTACCACCGGATGATCAGTGGTTCCTGCCTCGGATTTGGGAGAGGGTGACCAGTTGACCGGGGAGAATTTCAAGTAGGGCGGGCTCCTGTACTTAATGGATACCGGTCGGGTTTTCCGGGACGCACAGCCACCCATTTGAATCATAGATGCCATCGTGCGGCTTCCGGGCAACAGAGGCAGATCGGCTGTTCCGCTTTGCCCTCATCGCAGGTTTTTAATCCCGCCATAATCTCACCGCTTGTGAGGGGATCCAGGTAAGAAAGTTTTGGGATCGTACCTCGCTCCTCAGTCCGATGTTGACCCCACAGAAATCGCATCCGTCCCAGTCACATGTCCAGCGAATCGGATCTGAAAGCCGCCACGACCTCGTTGTCCCCTCACGAGATCGAGAAATGGCAAACCTCGGGAGATACTCACACGTCCGTCCGGCGACTCTCACTCGTGAGAGGTACAAACTCGTACAACTGGCACGCAGATCAGGTCTTGGAGATAACGAAACACCTTTCGGCGGATCGTGGGGGCATACTGGAATCCCTCGAGATCGCTCAATTCGTTCCGGGCGCCAGTTCAACGGGGGGAGATCCGCCCTCCATCGGAGAGGTGCTTAGACCAGTCGCGCACTCTTTGACGAGTATATGGCTCGACATTCCGGATGTTGGATCCGGGACACTCCTCGGCATCTTGTACAATTTGCCGAAGCTCCGGGAGTTCACGATCTACGCACCTGTCATCCAGAAATCTCGTTACGAAGGGGATACCATCCAAGGAGGTCCGTCCATGACCGGAAAGCTTGGGTTATTCCATTTGAACGTGGGTGGCGACAACTTCATCAAGCAACTCCTCCAACACGAACCTCTCGAATATCACACGATAGGGCTCAGCCATAATAAACTCATCGATTCCTACAATGCACTCATCAACGCGTCTGGGAACACCCTCCGAAGTTTGGCGATCCACGATATCGGTAAGTACACCCCGATCCCAGCGACCAACGCTCAACTCCAAGCCATGTTCAGAGGAACGTCACTTCAAACGAGTCCATGATCACATGTCCGTCGCCAACTGCTCCGAACTTTCCGAACTCATTTTCGCTGCGGGGGAAATCTCAGAAGCCAAAACGACAAGAATGATCGCCGCCGTGCTGTCCACCGTCTCCTCCACCCGCTTCGAGAAGCTCCGGATCTTGTACCAATCCACTCTCGACTCCGATACCGTGACCGCTGAAGCAGATTCGCCAGAATGGGACGCAGTAGATGAAGAGTTGGTTAGGATAGCCGGTGAGTCGCACCGGCAGATAGAAGTGGCCTTCAACTCCGCATCCGCCGGCGGAGACGCACCCATCCAAGCTACTCGCTTCCTTTCCCGTTTCCAAGAGAAGGGTACTGTCAAGTTTACCTTCGAACCTGATTACCCTTAAGTCCACTATCAGCTCTTGCGTTTATTTTGTCATCGGGTTCGCGGTATTTTTTGGTCAAACCTTTCAGTTCGGGTATATAGTTGGGCACTTCTACTCATTGTGTATCATACATACACTTCTACATGCAAAGGAATTGTGAACAAGCTAGTATACAACACCACTTTCGCAAAACCGGTCGAACCACAATAGAGTACATCTCACGTGGTGCTTGGCTGGCTTCCCTCTCTAGCTTCGATAGGAGAGGGAGATTCCGAGTCTTGGGAGCCACCAGACGTCTTCCTTCCAAACACCTCCCACTTCTTCATACGGAAAAGGTACGTGAACGCATAGATGCAGAAAGTCTGAGGGAAAGAGTTCAGCTTTCGATGCTCCGTCGAGATATGAGAGAGGTCCATACATTGAACACAATATACACGATGAATAGACCAACATTTCTCCAGTGATGTGAATACTGGATATTGAAATTGTTGTTGAGATATTCGTCCGCTGTGCGATACCGACAAAACTGGCACTGAGACGTCGCGCTGGGACTGGAGACGTACCCTCCGTTTGCGGAGATATACGTGCCGAGGTATTGGGAACACGTCTGACCAGAAGGCGGATCGATATAAGTGAACTCGACACTAGAACAATCAACCTGTTGTCCACCAAGGGCTGAAACGAACGTGTTATGACGTTTTAACCTGGGGTCAGAGTACAGTGAACTGACCATTGCCCAATAGACCTTCAACGAGGTACGTGTATGGAGACACTCTGTACATCCATTTCCACCAACCCAACGCCTTAAACGGCTGCAAGACACCATTGCTAGGTCACTCCGTGAGCCACGATCTAGATCGAAGAACCGGTAGACCACATACAAGAGCAACACAAAGTTGAATATCGAGGTGAATATCAACCCTGCGATTTCAGGGGTCGAAGCCATAGCTGCTGCAGCCTGTCCAATGGTCGTGTAGTAGACGGGTAACAGTACCGAGAGCATCAGGTACGTGTACCCACCCCGAGAGGTGGGGTACCCGACGGTCCAATACCAGCAGAAGAAATAGATCGTTCCGCAGAAAATGTTCCATGGCAACTCCATGACAACCTGCGAGGTAACCCACGCGGACCAACTGTACATCTTGCTGGGTCGTTCACGAACTTCGTAAATGGACCTCATGGCGATGAAAGGAACCTGAAGTTGTTGCGCAGCGGGAACCGACACAATCAAGGACGTGAACACGGAGAACAACTTGTCTTGGGTGCCTTGCAAGGTGCTTGGACTTTTGAAAAATGTAAATCCGATGAGCAATCCGCACATGACGTTCAGGAAAATCTTGGCAAAGATGTAGGTAGGGTTTCTCCAGAGGGATCTTGCGTTTCTAATGATCAGAACTCGGACCTGATGGAGCCAAGAGGTAGAGTATTCCGAGTGGAGTTCTTCTTTGACAGGTGGGCGATTCCTGCCCTTGGTGTGGATGCGGTCGAGCTCTTCTAAAACGGCTTTAGCCTCAGGTGACTTCTTCCACACATCATTGTGCCAGTCCCGATCAGAGGTCGCTGCTGCACCAGCTCCAATAACATCGAGCATAAACTCGGCACTTCGCGTCTGATATCAGCGCAGACAAACACCCTCCGATGAGACCTCACTCACGGGTTCTCTTCTGGATCGCATGGCCGAGATCCATTCCTCTCGAAGTACTTGATGAGCGTCGTCGCATTGTGTCCCAAGTCACCAAAGTAGACAGTCTCGCCTCCCTTCTGCAATAGCAGGATGCGATCGAAGGATTGGAAGAGTTCCGCAGACGGTTGATGGATGGTGCAAAGGATAGCTTGCCCAACTTCAGCAAGGGTACGAAGGAAAGCCATAATGGCCCAAGCACTCTGGGCGTCCAAACCAGAGGTTGGCTCATCCAGGAACAACAGGAGCTTCGGCTGAGGAGGAGGAGAAATCAGAGGATGAATTAATACTTAATTGACGGGAGATGGACCTTGGCGGCTAACTCGACCGCGATAGTCAAGCGCTTCTTGTGTTCGACGCCGAGGGAACTGACGATTACGTCTGAGAAGGTTTGCAATCCGCACATCACCAGGCACTTGTCAACGCTGAGTATTCCATCTCAGCAACCATCCAACCATCGTTCGAAACCCGGGTACTTACTAAGCTTGTTTTTCTTCCATTGGCACAGATTGCGGCTGTCGCAGGATAGCAGAGAAAAGAACAGCCTCTCGCACGGTTGAAGTTGGCTCGTGAGTATCCACCTGTTGACAGTACCCAGTTTGGGCTTGGAAATCCGCGGGTAGTGGCTGGCCATTGACGAATTGATCCCCTTTAATCACTCCGACATCAGCTCTGTGAGCAAGCACGTTGAGCAACGTGGTCTGAAATCCCCCAACAGGGTGAGCGGGCGGGAAACTAATCACGTAGAAACGAGGAACAAACCTTGCCGGCACCGGATTCCCCCATTAGAGCAGTTAACTTTCCAGGAACGACCCAGCCAGTTACATCGTTCAACAAACGTCTCCTCTCCCCCTCACTCGCATTAACGTGATAGGTGAGGTGTGCCCATGACATAATGTCCACCGTTTTCAGAGATTCTCCCAACGAGCTCTCCGCTTCCTTCACACGCAGTTCCTTCTTTTCCTCTGCCTGGGTGGAAGTAGCAATATCCCCGTAACTACGACTGCTGTTCTCCACGTCACGTGGGGAGGCAGTGACTTTCGGGACGTTCTTTGCGCCTCGCTTGAACTCTACGACAGAACGAAACTCTGCCGCACCGGAGTTAAGCTCTGTCATGCAGAGGTATGTGATGAGGAAGAAGACCCCGAAAGCGACGAGGATGCCAAAGTTCCTCCATGTATGGCTGTAGGTGTACTCGAATGACAGATTGACGTATCGGCTACCGTCGACGTAGAGTTGGCTAGGGATTGCACCCACGACCGGACAAGCCTGGTTCTGAAGGGAAACCCCTTCATACCCAGCGCCAGAGGGAACAAGAGATGAACAGGCTCCTTGCAATGTACGAAATTCGTTCGTCAGGATCGATTCGTACGCGTATCTGACAGGCTATCCATAACTTATGAATTAAACCAACCCCCCACGATGAAAGAGACCTTACATTGATATATGTGAGCCATCGTAAAGCACCTATCATTTGGGGTACTGGGATCTGGTATCCGGTGTAGATGGCGAAGACCAGAAGGGTGACGCCAGCTATGGCCTGCGCAGGGGCAGGGTCCGAAAAGATGGAGGCGACAGTCCGGAAATAAGCCTTCATCACGAGGGAAGTCGTAATAATGAACAGGTAGAACACGCTGTAGGATCAGTTAGTCTATGCGGATAAGGGACGGATGGAAATAATGCACAAGAATTGACCGGCGGAGGCTTGTAACCCCACCACGAAATACAGTACGATAGAGTAGATGGTGAGGGTGACGAAAGTAATCGGGAGGTCTGCGAGCGTCATGGCGAAGGCCTCGATGAACGGGTGGTACATTGCGGCTTTTTTGTGCCGGAGCACGATGGGCCGTTGTCCATATAAGGTCGGGATCTCCGCGAGTGGAACCAAGGCGGTGAATAAGACAGTTAAGAAAAGAATACCTCCACGGGAGAAGAACGCTGCCGTGTTGTCGTTCAGCCTCAGAAACACAGTTCCGATAATGACTGACGTGATCAAGAAGGAGCTGGAGGCACTCAGTAAAGTTTTACTGGGAGGGGAGATCGACTCACAGAATCTGTGCGGCTTGTGAGCCTATAGTGCCCTTCAAGATCTGGAAGCGTCGAACTATAACCGCCCTCGTTTGCATCGGGACCGATACGATGTAGGGGCTTCCTTTTCTCGCAGTCTTGGCATGCTCATCCTTTACTTGCCGCGAGTAAGCCTCGGCCAAATCCCCCTTCCCGATGAGGTCTTTACGGTACGAATCCATGTCTTGTTCGTTGATCGCGGCGACGTCACTTTCAAGAAACCTCCTGGCGAACTCGCCCGCGGTGCGAGGTGCCCGATTTTCGAACCCTTCTCTGACATCACGAACATCGGGGACTGTGACAGCGACGAGGAAGTCCGGGGTGGTCTGGCGATTCGCAGGTTCGAATCCGAGATGGATGAAGTACTGACGAGCGAGATTCGAAGGACCGAAATAGACCATGCGGCCTTCGTAGATGAGGCAGATCTTATCGAAGAGTTTACATACGTTCTCGGAAGCTTGGTAGGCGGTAAAGGCAGTAGCGACACCTCGGATGTCCGTTGTAGTGCGGAGAGCGGTGACAAATTCCAAAGCTGTCGATGAATCTAACCCACGAGTGGAACTGTGAACTTTATTAGACACCGAAAGGGGGGGAGGACACGCTTTAACCCACTTATCCCAGCAATTGATCAGACCACGACAAGCGAGGGCCTCTGCGATAGACACCCGCTTCTTCTCACCGCCAGATACTCCACGAATGGCCGCGTCGCCGATCTTCGTTTTTCGACTATGTTCTAACCCGAGCACAGTCATCAAGGTATTCGTGATACGTGTTATGTGGTCCTCCCTAGATGTACCGGCGATGCGAGTCTGAGGGGTACGAGTCTTTGCAGCGAATCGGAGCGTTTCCTCCACTGTGAGTGTGGCGAAATGTATATCATCTTCAGGGATGAACTATAGATCCAAGAAATCAGAGATAGGAGAAAGGAGGCGGAATCAAGGAACAGACCTGCAGGTCACCACGATAGTGTTCCTTCATCTGGCCTGGTGTGAGAGAGTCGTAGTGAACTTGCCCCTGTACATCGTGGTAGGTCTCGCGTTGGTTTGCAAGCATCTTGAGGAAGGTAGTGCATCCTGATCCAGGGCTGCCAAGCACGACTACAATATACATTGAGTCTCTATCCAATCCGTAATAACGAAACCGCGGAAGGAAGACTTACGAAGCATCTCGCCCGGTCTGACGACACCATTAAACCCAGACAGAATATCGTGTGTTTCGGGTCGTAGAGCGCGACGGATGTTATTGTAGGCGACCTTTGGGTTCAACCTAGAGCCCACTGTGTTTTGAAATAAGGAGGAGGCACCTGTTCCAATCACGCGCAAGTCTTTGAAGTAGACCCCGAGAGTCCTAGGAGTAATGCCCGAGTCTTCCAACCTAAAGGGTGGTGAATCGCTGTGCAGATGGAAGAAAAAGTGAGCGCTAACTGTCTGAGCGTTTCGCGCATCGTGTCCCTGAGTGAGAATCCGTCCCGCTCGTTAGGAAGGGTGGGTTCGGGCACATCATGAGAGGTCACCTCTAGAGGTGTTGACCCTTCCACCGCAGAGTGAGAGGGTGAGTGCATTGGGGGAAGAGGGGACAGGGGTCAAGCGGGGAGACATGTGGAGTCGTATTTACATCAGGATTCATTTCGATATCTGGGGGTCGGCAACCTCTTGGTCACGTGTGGCACATTTCAAATTGGGTCGCTCGCAGGGAACCCAATGTCCTCGAATAAAGTGCTCACCCCGTATCTAATGCCCTGTAAGGTTGACGGGATCGGTACATCCATTCGACGAGATTCGATAGACCATCGGGAAATTTTCCAGTGGAGGAATTACGTGTGGGATAGGTCTACCAACATCCCACGCTTGCTTCGGTCTTTCTGGGGTGGTTGGACGCTTTGTACTGCTCGCAATTATTGGGAGTGCTGGCCGGTTGTGTCTCGAGTACGACTAGCCCCCACCAAGACACAGAACGGAGGGAAAACATACGATTTCAGGAGGAGTTTGCTGTATCGGCCCGGTGGCGGGCCAATAGTCTGTCCTATTTGGTACAGGGTGTCTTGCCCCCCTCTGGGGGTAGAACCGAACTTCTCGAGGGCTCTGTACCGTTCAACACAAATTAGGCAAAAATTCAATGGTCATTTACGAGTGTACTCTATTCTGCTGTAGATTGTGTCCTAACCTTGAGCCGGACATATTTTCCGTGGGTTTAATCAAGATTTTTAGGGCCTCCCCCGTGGGAATGTGCCACGCCGGAAGCAAATTTAGCAGAGGCTTTCCGGGTCCCACAATATCTGATCCGTTCTTTACCTTTTGATAGTACTATAGCTGGTTACTCGCGAACTTTCTGGACAATGCTTTATCGCAGCTTGTCGGACAATCACAATGTTCAGTCCGAGCTTTGCGGGCAACGCTCGTTACGATCTGAGCCTGCCGGGCGATGTTCATTGGCACTGTGCCCGGGACCTGCAGCCCTGGGCACGCCCAACGGCAGCATTAAAGGAGGCGCGACGATCTAAGCAATTACTCAGCTTCCCCTCTCCTCCGTTGGGCGACTATGGTGCCGATTGCTAGCTCCCGGTACGTACTTTCCCAACGGTCACCGCTCCTAAACCGGCTAGCACCCTCAAGCAGACCACGTAATAACTATAAGTACCGTTGACGATCACAAATTCTAGCGGACATGGATGTGGGTTACATGTGGGTGAAGATAGTATATATCCCAGCAGAAGACGACGGAAGCTCGGTATAACGAAGTATCCTCCAACTCTTCTTTGCTCCAGTACTCCCTCACCTATGACTTTCGCAAACACCAGGGTTTGGTTCAGTAGGTTTTTCCGACGATATTCAGAACAACCTCGCGTGCTCAATGTTGTCTTTTCGCAGTCACCGGGACCTCATCTGGTCTCGGAAAGTGTTTCGCCGAAGCTGTCCTCGCCAGCGGCGAAAGGGTCGTCGCCACTCTCCGCAAACCCCAAGTCCTTGCGTACTTGAAGGACAAGTACACCACCGAGCAGCTGCTTATTCAACAACTCGACGTCGTGAACGACGAACAGATCGAGGCCGCGTTTGCGGCGACCAAAGAGCACTTTGGTCGTCTCGACGTCGTCGTCAACAATGCTGGCTATGGTTTATTCGGAGAGGCCGAGGGTCTCCCACTTGATGAAGCACGCGAACAAGTCGAGGTCTTATTCTGGGGACCGGTAAAGATCTCTTTGAAGGTACACCTTGTTCATGCCGCAGCGGTCAACATTGATTGAGGCTATACCAAGGCTGTCAAGTTCTTCAGAGAGAATGGCCCCGCCGACCAGAGCAAGTATATCTTCAACGTTAGCACCGCTGGCGGGTACAACGCAGTACCCTGCCTTTCTTTCTATTGCGCCGGGAAGTTTGGTGAGTCTCCTCCCAATCGCCACAAATTACAACTCACGATACCGACCTACAAAAGCTTTAGAAGGGTTTACCGAATCCTTGAACAAAGAGCTCCTTCCTTCGTGGAACATCAAGGCCTCGATCATCGAGCCTGGAGTATTCAACACCCGGTGGAGTGGAGACCTCCGCCAGCACCCCCAGCCACCGGTCTACTCAGCACCGGACACTCCCACGAGTCAGTGGCGCGCAATGCTCGCGAGTAGCGGTACGGCTACCGGGAATGCGGAAAAGGCTGCGATAGCCTTGCTCAAACTCTCGCACGTTCCGGCAAACGAGCTGCCCACCAGGATTCAGTTCGGGACGGACGCCTGGGCAATGGTGAAAGCTAAGGCTGAAGGCACCATCCGCGATGTAGTGAAATGGAGCGAAATCAGCCATTCTACAAACAACGATGGGGTGGATAAGGAGGCTATCATTGGATTGATGGCTTCGGTTGTCCAGTAGACCGACTGTTTCCTTTTGATGTGCAACAGATACGACATGCTGTTGAATAAGCGAGTGGCCACGGTCTGGGTAATAAAAAATTTCCTTTGATCCCTCGATGGCGTGACGGCTGTAACGGCCCAGGCGGTAACTGTGGGGTGGCCTAAAGCGATATTGGCAACGGGTTTCCCCGGACGTGGGCAGGTTCAAGACCGTCCCCTCCAGAAAACCTGGTTCCCAACTCGTCCTCCGACGCTTAAGCGCTGGAATCAGGACTTGGGATAATACGATCGTGATTGGCCAGGGATGCAACCTACCGATCCAGTCGAGTTAGTCTTAGGAGACCAGGACGTGTCGTCTGTTCGCGCGGTTTGGCCGTGCCCCTCACAAAACTTTTTCGCTCTCAAATTGATATTCGATACTTAGAGTAATCTGGCTACGCGTACAAAATGAAATGTAAATGAGATAAGACAGCCGATTAATCTACTTTTTGTGCCCATTTCCTGCCAGGCGTGGACCGCGGCCGCGCGGGAATTTGTTGGCTGCGAACGACTTCCGCAGGTCGTTCTCAAGTTTGGGCAACTGGCGCATGGATGCGGCTTGACGCTTCTCTTCGAGAAGGATATCTCCAACAGGGGCGTCATGAACATCCCCGCGGTAGTAAGCCTACATTGCCGCAGCACAAGACAAGGCCCACTCGCCAGATGTGATTCTTGCATCTGGTAACGGTGTCCAGATCTGGGGTTGACTCCGGATACATACATGACCTGAGGTTCGAGGTTTCGATGGAATGAGCGTTTTGTAACAAGAATCTTGTCGATAAGAGGGACTAGTCGATACCTCTGATGACAGTCACTACAACTTCCGTCGTTCCAAGCACAAGTCCAACGACGGGTATTACTTACCCTTTGTAGTGGTTCCAGCAATTTCATCACGAGGGCGGAGATAGAAACACGTTCCATGTAGGAAGCGATAAGGTACAGGACAAGGTTGGGAAAACAAGTTAAATCTGTAAAGCAATTCAAGAAATGCGCCAGGCATTTAACAGCAGCTGCTAGAGCTCTCCTCCCCGGGATCTTCCCGACTCAGAGTCGTACCGGAAGGTACGCCGGCCTTGTCCCCCGGATGCATTCCGTGTTTCTCAGCGCTACAAGCTTGGTCAGTCGTAATCCATAAGGGGGACGAGGGTGACGTACCGTTGCTGGATTAGTTTTGTCATCGTGTAAAACATCTCGTCGACATTCGTGGAATCCTTAGCGGATGTTTCCAGGAAGGGGATGTTTAGAGAGTCGGCGAATTCCTGTTTTCGAAAACCCGAGACTCGCTCAGTCAAACACCAACGACGGGCCACCCAAGGGCATACCTTGGCAATGCTGTATTCTACAACTTTCTTGGACACGAGATCAGATTTGTTACCGATCAAGAGTTTCTCGACGTATTCCGCCGCGTAGCGTTCGATCTCTTTCAACCACATCCTCACATTCTCAAACGATTCTATCGACGAGGGGCATGAGTTTCAGCGGATGCACGGATATGAGACACGCACCGCTATCCGTGACATCGTATACAACCACAATGCCATGGGCACCTCGATAGTAAGCCGCGGTGATTGTGCGGAAACGTTCTTGACCTGCCAGGAAGGTGGGGTAAGCGTCACACCTTCCGTTTTACCTGAACAAACCTGCTGTATCCCACTAAGAGTGAAGTTTCCGGAGTATTAGCATGTTTATTAGATGTTTCTGGTAGAGGGGCGTACGATTTGAAGCTTAATCGTCTTGCCTTCGACGTCAATAGTACGAATTTTAAAGTCGACACCTATCGTACTGAGGTAACTTTCCGTATAGGAGTCCTCGGCGAACCGCAGAAGAAGACACGACTAAGTTTGAAGACGCTCAGCTTATCAGAAACGCCTGTGGCTTGAGAGACGTACCTTTCCTACTCCAGAATCACCGATGAGGAGGAGTTTAAAGAGATAATCGTAGTCGTTGGACATTGTCGGCTGCAGATTTTGGTCGTGGTCGTGAAACTACAATAGTAGGGAAAGAGTGACGCGTAGTATGATCGCACGGTGGCTAATTCCAGGAGATCCTTAGTTGCCATCGCTGTGGCCGCCGATCAGATCACCGAGTTTTTTCTTTCTCCCGTCCACAGAGACAAGGTGTGAGTGCAAGTCCTCTATTCTTCCTAGGATGATTCTATCTCAGACCTGTACCGACCTCCTTGTTGGGGCCAGAGGACAACCACGTATTGCCTTATATTCCTGACTTTTCCGTTTCATCGAATGTCCGTTGTTATAACCTGTACTGACGTCGTCCCCTCTTAGTTCTTGATGAAAGGGCAGCAGAGTCCTCTTGTCTACAATTCGTGATACCGGTTACTCAGGCGGCCAACACTCCTCTTCGCGTACGAAGGGCCATCCCACTTGTACATTCCCTTCACACCACGTTCCGGTGTATGAAATACATCGATTTTTTTTCATCAGTCACTAAATACCCGTTCCACCACAAGACCCCAAAACGGAAACTCGATTTTGGTCTTTTCCTACCTTCCTGGAACCCACATGCTCACTTTCACCCTCGCGCTTCTTTTATTACTTCGCACCCGTACGCTGCGATTTTCCCTTCTCGGTAAACGCCCAAGAAGTGACCTTCACAGTAATCACGCTCTCCAGATGTCTCCGCTGAAACCACTCTGTACATCCCCGGAGCAAACGAACAGCCGCTGAGCGTCCAACAGCTCGGGACGGACAGCGACGGGAGGACATCGTGGGTGATCGGTCCCGGAACGCCTACCGGGACCTTCACAGATCCGAACGTTCAGTTCACTGGTGAGAAAATGAAGGGTATGCGCTGGTTGGCATCCAGCTGACTTACATCGGTTGTACTTCAGCCACTCTCGTAGAAGGCCCCTCGGATGCCGTCCTCCGAGGATCGATTCCTGGAGGTCCCGCATTTTCGTATTCTTGTGTCATAGCCGGGGGTCAAGCAAACTGTCAGCTCGTTGCCTCGGACCAAACCTTAACCGAGACCACAAACATCATAGAGACTGTCAGCCCATTCGTGGTCCAAGGAGGTGGTAACCCCAGCTCCAGTTCATGGCTTCCTTCTTCGACCCTCACTTCCATACCACCCCCTGACACCTCTTCACCTCTTTCAATAACACCCACAACCGCAGTTCCAGCTTCCGGTCTTCCTCCGCAGCCCAATGTAACTTCCCCCAGTTTGGCTCACACTAGCCGGAACTATCACATACCTTGTGTCTGTTTTCTGTTGGGATTAATGTACGCATTCTATAATCTCACCTGATGGGCGGCCTACAGGTGGTGTAGGCGCCTTGTCTCATCAGCGCCGTCGCGCGGTCTGTAACGCCAACTCGTGTTCATTTCGGTGGCTCAGGTTAATGTCATTTCGTATTCATGAAATAAATACGGTGTCGAGACAAGTCAGATGATTGCCAATAGAAGACAGGGTGTGAACAAGATACTACGGGGGTACAAAGTCCTCAATTATACAGACGAGATGAAGCAGAAAAGGACGGTGTTAATTATGTTAAGGTATGTGACGAGCTTAGACATACCGGGTCTTGCAGAAGCATCGTCAGGTGGTGGGAGGAGGAAGATCGTAGAAGAAAGGAAAAAAACCGAGGGGAAAGATCAGAATGAAACAAGCGAGATAATCTTCCAGTAAGAAAGCTAAGAATCTGTCTTTCTCTGTCAGAGGTCCAGCAGCAGCAAGCGCAGGCGATTCACGTAGGGCGCTTTCGTTCGACATGCGTGGTATGATTTTCGTGGCAGAAGGGTTTACCATGTGGCAGGTACTTATTCAAAAGGGCGATGCCGTCGTCTCGTTACCCTTGGAGGATGTGGTAAGAGCTCCTAATTGGGCTAGCCAATCGGAGAGCGGAACGGTGGTGACGCCAAGGGTCTAAGCGATCCTATCGAGGATGCGCCGCCATGAAACTGGTTTTCGGTGCACAATGTGTCGGACGATGTTCGATGAGGCGTTGCGGATCTCAGCGATCACCGAACCAACGGCTTCTAGAGGAACCCAACTCGCGTCCTGGACGGTAGCAGTAAGGGTATTACCGACAAATCAAAGCAGGGATCACGTACAGTTGGGGAATCTGGAAGGCACCCGACGATGGCCGCGGATTGAACAAGGGATGGGAACCATTCTATCGCCCTCCAGTAACTGTTACTCGAACCGGGCACCTGACCTACGCGATGACGAGACGGAGACTCGCCCGTGCAGCGGCAAGCTGGAGATGTTCGGCAACCCATTTAGACTCGCTGTGACCGCTACCTAGAGCAAGTTCTGGTCCAACAAACTCCTCGGCACACAGTTCGCTACTTTGAGTAGCCGAGCAAAAAGATTAGAATGAAAGTAGACATTCACACCGGGGAAGGGGTACTCACAGCCATGGAGGACGACGACCGAACTGATGAAAACCGTACGAGGCGGATTAGGCAGAGGAGACGATAATACCGAGTCGATGGCAGGTTTCCTGTACCACTGATCAACGGTTCGAATCGCGCTAAGTCAACCGACCAGTTGATGAGCCATCCAGGTGAATGATATGCCTAACCGTGGTACGGAGCTCATCCGAGAGCAATTCTCCGATCCCAAGGTCTCCAGCAGGCAGGTTAGCGTGTAGGAACGTCAACTTGGGTGTGTCCACGAGCGAAGGTCCGAATCCGCGCCCCGCAAGGGCCGCCTTCCGTGCCTTCACCGGGTCTGCAGATGGACGGTTCAACGCGTAAATTTGCTTAACGTTCGGACACCCCAGGCAATCAACCAGAATGCGCAACCCGGAGTGGTTTAATTTGGCAAGACGGAGGGATGTCTTGACCAAATGCCCAAGTACCCAGGAATCCTGGAAGTAATCTGTCGCAATGGATCGTTCCAAACGAAGATAGGTCCACGCCACAGTCTGATTTCTGGTCACTCCCCGAGTTCTTTAGAATTTGTGAGGATAAGGTCGAACCTCATCATCATCAATGGCGCTCGTCCGAGTTTTGATGAGGGAGGGAATAGTCGAGCAAACTCCCTTAGCCTACTCGTGACAGCGTCCCCATCCGCGAGTAAGACCTTGAGGGGTGGCTTGTCTGGGGTTCCACCCGTAGTTTGCGCGGGGCCAAAAACCAAGGTAGTAATGGCGCTCGCAAGGGCGTACTCCGTGAAAACTTCGGCCTCGTCGTCAGTATCCAAGACCAGTACAGAACCAGCGAGGTAAATGAGTCCGTTGGATACTTCCGGGTGATGGGTAAGTCCAAGCCTCAACCCTCTGACCGGGCTTGAACGTGAGGTATTTTCTCTGGACGATGGTTCCCGAGAGGCCACAGTAAGAACGGATAGGTTCTGACCAGTAACGAACGTCAACCAAGAGTCGTTGGTCCTCGAGAGATGGGAAGTGGCTCTGGACCAAGCCAAATCACCAATCACTGTTACCCGGATCGAACTTGGTGGAAGGGAAAGGTAGAACAGATAGCATAACCCTGGGAACACAGGCCATACCATCCTTGCTGAAATGGACGATGGTGCCGTAGGTCAAACAATCTCGTCCAACTCCACCGCGAGAAGAGAACCACCGGGTAGTAGAGCCGATGAGGCGACTCAAGAACGCTTTCGATTTCAGGAGCAGCGTGAATAAAGTGGATTCCCACGACCACATCGAATGAACACGGGATAAACCTTGTTCTCCGGGGAACGACACAGGTCGTAGGCTTTCGGGGAGGCACGAAGGTACGGTAGGGATTTTACTGTGGCATTCGCGAGAGCGAACGACACATCACTCACGGCGCACTCGACGACCACGTCATTACGATATTCCAGCACACCACAGAGAGAACGAGTCGGAAGGCCGGTACCTATAGAAACTTCAGCTCGCGCTCTTCAGGTTCTTCCCAGGGCCCAAAGAAAATCTTTACCAACCCCAACCTTAAGAACCCGAAGGACCTTTCCTGGGTCTACGAACGTGGTGATGGTCTGATTCGGCAGCCTCACAAATAAGTCCGAAGAATCCGTCGCTGTTGTAGAACTTGTTCAAGATATCATCGGAAAATAAGGATTTCGTGACGCCTCAGTTCAGATCGAGTGGAGGTCTTGAACACCTCATGATGTACACGGCTTAACCGATCAAAAATCTGGAAATGAATTGGCCATTCGTCTTGATGTCTTCCACCACGGAAGAAGAAGGGAGAGGCGGGAGGTGCCTCGTGGCAGCATCCTTCGCGAATCGGCAGTAACGTTGCCAATCGAGACAATCACCAACTACGGTTACGCCGCGATTAAGCTACTGACAGAGAAGTTGAGCCGAGGCTCATGGTCGGCGATGGTCATGATTAAATCCGTTGTTTCCTCGTTTGGTCCCGACCAGCGAGCCGGGCATCGGGGGAGAACGATGGAAGTTACGATGGGTTGCAAGGCAACCTCGTACCGGCATTCAATGTCAGGGAGAGATGAGGTTGAGTTCTTTTTCAGCTCTAACCCGGCCATGGCGACCAGCACCGATATCGATCCAGTGCCGTCGTAGAAGGTAAAATTATAGACCCAAGTATCTATCGAGTAGTAGTTGAAGCGTAATTTTACCCACCAGGAGTCCACTCCCGCAACACATAGTGAGAATAGACGAGACTCCCCGGCTTTGGAGTTGCGTAGAACGTAAATTTACGGTATTTGGAAGGCAAAAAACTGGATTTATCATCGGTAATTTGGGCGATAGTTGGGTGTAAGGCGTAATGGAAACAAGCATCCAACAGGACTGGATTGAAGACGTAGTCGGAAGCACTACGGATCAGGGTTCGGAGGTGGTTTAGTCAAGAATGAGGAGAGCTTGTCTACACTCACCGATAGGAAGCAGATGGGATCGAGATGATGGCCATTCCCTTACGAACAGTGCCATGAAGTTTCTTTAACCTCTGGAATTGAGGACCAAACGCGGCAAAGTGTTCGATCAAGTCGTAAAAAGCCTGAAGGTTGCGTTGGCTGCATTCACATAACAAACATTGCGGTTAAATTACCTTGAATGTTGATTAGCGGGAGCTTGGTTACCGGGGATCCACTGATATGGCACCCTGCCAGCTGATAAAATGAAGTGCTCGCGGCTCCCAATCCACAAATGCATGATGCGTTATCGACAATAGATTGCCGGTAATTTGCACCGGCATTGAATGTGAACGTTTGAGCCTGGAGTGGGAATATAAAGGGTGGTTTCTTAGGATTACAAGGTTCCAACGATAGGAACTCAACGCTCCCAACTTCGTCCATCCCACTTGATTATATGCGCATCGGTGCGGCAGAACGCTCACGAGCCAAGCACCTGAAATTGGTTCAGGAATAGCAGATCAACGGTCGTCGTCTGGGGGTACCGGCGAAGGTCCAATGTTTCATGTTTCACAGGAGCAAAATCTGCCTAAGGTCACCCGAATTCAGTCAATACTCGAAGGATCACTACTGTCAAAAATATGGGGGAGAAAAGAAAACCTGGAGGATCGGTGCATCATTGTGATTCGAATGAACAAGCATGTTCCGTGGATAGGTAATTCCAACTCAAGAGATACCTGCAGCGGTTACGAGTGATCTGCACTTCAGCGTTTGTATGGTCCGTAGTCCTCTCGCAACAGCCCGCATGAATGTCGCATGCGGTGAATATTCGGGAAAAGTTCAAGTTCACAACGGTGTTGCCGCCGTTGTTG
>Ga0307512_10003175_pt1 | contig 19493 bp, 29 predicted proteins | sample 14_EM_MG_FD_200267 | JGI IMG/M metagenome (GOLD analysis project Ga0307512, IMG submission 200267) | Populus trichocarpa ectomycorrhiza microbial communities from riparian zone in the Pacific Northwest, United States - 14_EM | ecosystem: Host-associated > Plants > Roots > Unclassified | place... | reverse complement strand
CATCGGGATTGCAGCAGGAAGTCCATGCAACGAGATCACGCACGTCCTACGGAGGGGACGTGGCAATGTCGTCGTCATCAGGATTGCAGCAGGAAGCCCATGCGTCGAGATCACGCACCTCCTACGAAGGGGACGTGGCAAAGTCGTCGTCATCAGCATTGCAGCAGGAAGCCCATGCGACGAGATCACTCACCGTCTAAGAGGGGGACATGGCAAAGCGGTCATGATCAGGATTGCAGCAGGAAGCCCATGCGACGAGATCACGCACAATCTAAGAAGGGGACATGGCAAAGTCGTCATCATCAGCATTGCAGCAGGAAGTCCATGCGACGAGATCACGCACCCGCTAAGAAGGGGACATAGCAAAGTCGTCATGATCAGGATTGCAGCAGGAAGACCATGCAACGAGATTACGCACGGGCTAAGAAGGGGACATAGCAAAGTGGTCATGATCAGGATTGCAGCAGGAAGCCCATGCGACGAGATCACGCACCCACTAAGAAGGGGACATGGCAAAGTTATTGTCGTCAGTGTTGCAGCAGGAAGCCCATCCCATAAGATCACGCACATCCTAAGAAGGTGCAATGGCAGTCATTGTCATCAGTGTTCTAACAAGCTCATGCCATGAGATCACGTACAGGCTAAGTATAGGGTATCGTGAGTTGGCATCGGCCTCATGCGTCGCATGTCCCGACAAGAGAGTACACACCTCCTAGTCATTTCACATATAACATACAATATTGGCTCATCAAAGGATGACAATGCTTGAGTCAACTGATACACACAGCTTGCATGACACGGAAGTTGCGTATACAGTGTTGAGTTTCTGTGTCAATACGGTCGTCCCCGCCTTGTTTCTTCCGGTCTCGATCTAACAAGATCTGAAATCTTCCTTTGCACGCATGACTTTTCCATGTGAGATAGATTCTCATCAATGAATACAAAGCACTAACCAGTCGACAGAACCAATGGGGGGCCACTCCACGGTTAATGATAGTCCGAGTTTGTTCCATGCTCCACAAAGATGACATTCATAAGAAGATGAAAAGGATGCCGGTCGTTCGAAGACGACCCTCATGACTATCCTTGTGCCTGCTTCTATGCTCTGCCATACATTTGAGTCACTGGTCAGTAGCGCAACTCTTTTGCCGTCATCTATACTGAAGTCAAATTTCCCTGATGTAATATAACGTCTTTGAACCGATGCTCCGCTTCGTTCAATCGGTATCAGCACCGGGAGCATATCCTTAAGTTGCTAGATGACCCATTTAGCTAGCCGACGATCCGATGAACAGATATGGAGCAGTGAAACTCACCTGGAAAGATGTGCAGTATTCCAGGGGTACTTTGTGTTCATGACCCGCAGCATCTATGAGCATCGCGCAGTCACGTGGAGACACCAGCATTTGCCTGAACTGTCTCTCGACGAATGCCAGACTGTACAACTGAGACAATCTATGCGGTCAGGAAACGCAGGGCATCTTTTGTGAAAGACAGGACTACCGCGTATTCCGACAGAAAATGGACAATATCCGTATTGCATTCAGCAATATCTTGCGTCATAGACGTGTACGCGAGTCTAAACCCGCGACGTCCTTGCATCTTCATCAATTTGCACGAGGTATCTTGAAGACGTCTGAACAAGCTATGTCATTGAATATCGAAAATGACTTGAGGGTGAAAACACACTGTGCTAAAGCCGTTCTCCGCCTGGCTTCCACCTCATCCCGCGGCTGGGGTTCCAGCGATAAGAACTCTAATAGTCGACGAACTCGCGAGGCCAGGACATCGAGAGCGGCCTTGTTGCGCTTGGTTGTCTGTGATGGAATAAGAAGAAACGCCGTTACACAGAACAGGTGGCCTACATCGATCGTCTGAATGATGTAGAGCATACCGTCGACGGCAGCCTTCAGTGGGGTTCCTGCTACTGGGATTGCCCCTGCGACAGCTTGCACCATCGGAGAGACGAGTTGGATGACGTCGCCAGCTTCGGAAAGAAGTCGAGATTCGGGCGGATCAGTGGTCGGAGGACTCGGAAGAGATGTACAGCCTTCGGTTTCACACGGACGCTTCTTGCGAATGCGAATTGCGAATACCCTGCCAATGGGGAGAAACGCTTGCAAGACCGAGGGCATGATTATAAGTAAGAGATGCTTGTACTAGTAGGGTCGAGGCGTGAAGCTAACACCGAAGCATATTGAACCACGGACTGAGCTAATGCTAGTACACGAGCGCTTCAAGTTGACACATGGTCTTGTGTCCTGTGCGCCCTTTGGCGCTACGCGCGCTTAAGCTTCGTTTTCGTGTTTTCGTAGGAATGCACATCCTGTCGGGGCACCAAGGACGAGGTCACTTGCCACTTCAGTTTCTCCGAGACAGGTTCATGATCGAGCTCTAATCAGTCTTAGCCGTCATTCACTCTTTTTGTCATGATACTAAATATATCAAGTCTATATCGGTCTCCGCATGGGGGACTACTAAAACAACGCTGCGTGGTATAAGACGATCTCACCAAGTCTACAACGCCATATAAGTTATAAGACATTCCTAATGTAGGCCAAGTTGACAAATCACGAGAAAAAATATATATTGCTAGGGTAACGATCAGCCAATGAGCGTGCATCCACCGTCTGAGAAGCCAGTGGCATCACATGGTTGTCGGTGATGTCGGTGTCATCTCGGCTTTGAGCCACCGGATCACCGCCTCACCTGCAGGGTCGGACGAGAGCCCCGGTTGGTTCGTGAGCACCTCTAGCACTCTCTGTCCAACAGCCGCGGTACACTCCTCCGCTCTGCCGAATCCCGTGAGACACCCCAGGCGATATCGATCCTCCGGGAGACCGAGTAATGAAGCGACAGACCGAGGTCCACCCCTCTCGCTCGTAAACACGTACGCATTTAGCAGGATAGGAAGTGCGATCAGCGTCGGGAGGTCCGCAGTCAAGGCCCCTAGTTCATGGGCGAGTTCTTCTGTACCGTGGATCGTACTCATTTGCACGAATTCCATCAGACGCAGGAGGGCTTTGAGCCCATCACAAGCGTCACTGACGGCCTCTCGTGCCAGACGCGTGGTCTCTTTATCGGCATCGGGTCGGGGTAGTGAGCAAAGCAGGTCGCATACAGCTCGGGTGTCACTGATGATAAGTGGCACGACCGGTTGGGGAAGTGGAGGGGAGGGAGGACGAGATGGTGGGAGCTTGAGATGAAACCGCGTCGATGGGGGAGTGGTTGGTGGTGTGGTGCCCACAGCACGGCCCTTCCTGCCGTTTACGCCAACAACTGCGACATTTGGCGAGGATGGTGGCGTCAGGTGTGAAGGTGTCCTGTGAGCAAGGGCCACGAGTGTGCGCCAAACCACAGAGATCTCCAACGATGCAAGATGAGACTGGATAGAGGTAGTAGGAAAGTACCGTGCGAGGGCGCGCACATATATTGGCATGATACTTTGGAGAGCGAGGATGGAAGGATGCTGCGTGTTGACCGTCTTTGAATATGTGACAGCTTTCGGGGTGCACGTGGGAGCAGGCGCTTCGAGGGCTTCGATAAGCAACACAAGCTCTGCCTTGATCCCAGCGACCAATGGATGAACGACCCGTGTGGCAACGGACAATAGAGCCTCCCTTGTCGACTTCAAACCATCACCCCGAGCGTCCGAGTCAAGCCCCAATCCGAGTTCATCGAAGACCTCAAGCAGCTCGCCAGCGAAGGTTGCAAGGGCCAACGCATGGGCCTGGGTTGGGTTTGAGTTGGGTGCATGGCTTGTAGGCGCTGGCGGGTTGAGGAATTCGGGAGAGGATAGCAGCCGCAGCAAAGTGTTCGAGAGATTGGTCAACAAAGCAGAGAGGGGACGATGCAGGGACCTCAAGGCTGCCTTGCGGAGATGTGGGTTATCTTGTAATGCACTCAACTCGCTGTCGGCCGGTCAGAATGGAAATGACAAGTGGCACCATGCCGGAAATAAACCGCTTACGCTGCAATAAGTGATCCGAACTCACGTCCTCGGCCGGCTGGAATGGGGCGCCTCCCGTTGAGCGAGTCGGTGGCGGTAGCGTGGCTAACGGGTTGGGCAAGCGCCTTGGAAACGCCTTCACTGAACTTGAGACTGAGAACCTGAAGGTAAGAGCCATCTTGGATGACGGTAGCAACTTGTGAGCACGACATTGATCGGGGAGGGGACGTCCTCTTGAAACCCGAAAGTGACAGTTTAGCGATAGACCGGGACGCCCTGTCAGCCGGAACGGCGACATCTGATGGCTGTGGGGCCGGAGTTGGAGGTGTAGAGGAAGGACGGGTGGTGGGACGGAAGAGAGAAGGGCGTAGCGCATTCATCATGGTAGCGTATTGAGGTATCTAGAGGGTAACCGAAGTATGAGGGGTAACAGAAATGTCGGAGAGTTGGTCCTAGTCTCTATAAATTTTTGTTATTGTTATTTGCTCGACGTTGCTGAAGCAGTCGGTGCTGGCCCAAGAATCCTGGAGACAATTTATCCCATAGGTTGGAGGGGGGAATGCGATGTAGGATGGTAGAAAACTGGCGAGCACTAAGGGGGCCTGTCGGTGTCGACAAGGGTGAATGCAGGTGGTCCGAAGAGTATAATTCCGATGTTGTGAAGCACGCTGGCAAGAAAATGACGTGAGTGCGAGGAGGATGGAGTGAGAGGGGAGAAAGAGAGAAATACCTGGTCAGATTTATCATAGAATAGAATGGCAGGAGCGGGTATGCTGGGAGGGAGGAGCAGCGCAGCGCAACTCGTTACTGAAGGCAAATTCTGAGCATGAGTCGGACGCAGACAACTTATTATACGCAAAATTTATATATTCCCACGACTGATCCCCAGGGTCTGGCACCTTTCGGCTCTCCATGAGGTGCACTTCCTCAGTCCTGATGTTCCGTCAATTTCAATTCGTTTGACATGAGGTGCCCCATGACTCTACTATACTATATGACTCCTTCCGCCCCCATCTCCCCCTTCCACGCGCCCTCGCCACTTAGAGCATGCTGCATTTCAGGAGTTCAAAGAAGCCAGTCAATCAATCCGGGTAGCGCAATACGCGCATCCCTTGTCATGAATCATGATGGCATCGGTGCCTTTTCTTTCCGTTACAGTACCACTTCGCGCTGGACACCTGACGTCAGACATTTTTTTGCGCTTCCTCGATCGGGCTCTGACGGTGTATATTTATCCCTGATAGCGAATGTGTTCCTTACAGTATTTGCCATTCGTTGATTCTCAATTCGCTTCCCGGGTGCCCAACGGGCGACTGTGCCTCTCACACGATAGGCATACCAGTACAGTACAATAGCACATGCATATGCATGCATGTAATTACGTTATGCGCCGTGTATTCGGAGATCATCAATACAACACCTGCCTCTCTGACACCCTCGAAACAGACGTGCCGTACATTGTTTCATGCCCTTTGTTCACCAAACCCCCCGAAACGGAAAATGTGATTTTTGCCTCGCGCGCTGCGCGGATATGAACTGTTCTGCCTTCTGCGCTGCTTCTCGAACGTCGATGCTTTTACGGCACCACTCACGGCGCCTTCATTTTCCGGCCTCAGTTACCGCGCTACAGTTACCCCCGGAAAACCGAGCCCACGTGCAGATCCATTTTAAGAAAATCCTTCCACCAAACACACACTCACCAGGACTCTTGCCGATATTATAACCGTTCCCCTTTGCCTTCTCGTGTCCGAACTCGAAGCAGAGACCACTTCCACATGTACATTAGAGCTTCTTTTGCTTAGCCTCTTGGCTCGTCTTTAAAGGCATGAAACCGACTACCGCTGTCGGCCAGATGCATTCATCCCTGATATTCTCATGGTAACTTGATTTTCCATAAAGTTTCCGGGATCCTAAACAAGTGGAGCTAAAACATGCGCGTACTGAATTGTATCCTATAGCAATAAAACCTAGGTGGAGGAGGGTTGACCATCGACGATCAGCGTTTGCTCTGCGAGAGCGCTGCAATCGAAGAGTCCACCACAACATTCCGAGCCACCATCATCATCTGCAGTAGCGTTCAATGGTGACCCAGAGCCTTGGCATGTATTTTTCCTGAATGAGGGTTGTTGTGTCGCTGAGCCAGATGGATCTTGTCGAAGCGAGTGAGTGAGAATGGCCGCGATGTCGAGCTCCGTAGCAGAGGGCACCACTCTGAGGAGAGAGGCGTGGAGAAAGAATAGAAATGAGAAGAACGCAGAGCCTTCGGATGGCAATCACAAGTACCTTTCTGTTGATTCGGGTGATTCTGGCGGTCGCGCACCGAGCGCACGTTGTTGAAAGAGCGAGAGAACCTTTTGCGTTCGCTCCAGATTTTGCATGAGATCAGAGCATGCTCGAGCCTATAACGTGCATTTCATTTGCGGAGGAGTAGGAGATAAAAAATCAGTTACGCTCCTGATTTCCCCAAAAAATAACCGCCCCGATTTACCAGTTCGATATTGATGGAGCCGACGGCGGACTCGGATCGAGCGAGTTCCAGCTCCTTCCGCAAACGTTCGTTCTCTTCCTCGGCTTTACGACATCGTTCTTCCAAGTCGGCAAGATGCTTCGCTTTTCGGTCGCGATACGCTCTTTGGATGATAAGGGCGCGGGAAGGGGGAAGTGTGGTGTCTTTCCGTCTGCCTCTCGTCATTTGGTCGCTGAGCCCAGAAAGTCTTTTGTTTGGGGCCCAGCCAAATAGCCAAATTCGTCATCAAATTGCGTCTCACGTGTCCAACCCTAACCTGATTACGGGGGTCCACTTTAGCTTGTCTCCAAAGATTTTCGGGGAAACTACAATCCTTTTCCAGTTTCGATGGCTTCCGTCGTCGTCTGTGCTTTCTCTCGACCGACGACATGGCTGAGGGTCTCACCTCCATCAGGTCGTCCGATGACAAGATAGAAATCATCAATCAGCTCCTTCTGCCACACACGACAGAATGGCTGTCGATCGACAGCATCGCGCAAGCCCACGACGCGATAAAGACGATGAAGGTGCGCACCCTCCGCATCCACACCCACGCTAGCGCACAGACTAAGCGTTCCTCCTTATTGTTTTTTCTTTGGCGGCGACAGATCCGGGGCGCGCCAGCTATCGCGTCTCTCGCGGCTCTCAGCGTCTCGCAGCACCTCGCTCGGGCTCTGCGAGCCCACGACGACCCCCCACCAGAATTCCTCTCCTCGCCCGAATCTCTCGCGGCGCACGTCACCCCGATCCTCGATTTCTTGTTCACCGCGCGTCCGACAGCCGTCAACCTCGGCGCCGCCACGCGCCGCCTCTCGCGCACGCTCCGATCGTCGGTGAGCGAAGGGAAGGACGCGCGCGCGATCGCGGAAGACTTGGTCGAGGATGGCAGGCAGGTTACGGCCGAAGATGTTGGGCGTAACAAGGCGATGGCCAAGTGGGGCGGAGATTGGTTGGCAGCCGAGGTGAAGCGTAAAGGCGGGTCTGGGGACGGCCTTAACGTGTTGACGGTTTGTAACACTGGCTCGCTGGCTACGTCGGTCAGGATGCTCTCTTCTTTGGCAATGACTCCGCTGCCTAACGCCATAACCATTTGACAGGGATATGGTACTGCTTTGGGACTCATCACATACCTCCACGAAACGGGGAAGCTCGGCAGAGCATACTATACGCAGACCGCACCATATCACCAGGGCTCCAGGTAAATAAGCTTCTTACGGTTCCCACCATGCTCACGGCATTGATCACTTAGATTGACTGCCCTGGAACTCAAAACGTTACAAATACCGTCTACGATGATTGTCGATACCATGGTTGGTTCGCTGTTCCAGCACCACGATATTCACGCTGTTGGTGTGTCCCGATACCATTTTCCGTGCCTCTTCTTGTTCATAATTTGCCTATCAGCTGTTGGAGCGGACCGGATAACTGCAAACGGGGACACAGCTAACAAGGTAAGTTAAAATCGATTCTATGGCTCGCATCAAGCCACTCACTCGATCACGACATTAGATCGGCACGTACAATGCTGCCGTGCTCGCAGCGCGTCACAAAATTCCATTTCTCGTCGTCGCACCCATCACAACAGTTGACCTTGACGTCGCCGACGGTTCCGGGTACGTTCGAGCGTGTTGTCTGTGTGGTTTTTACCTCATGCCAACCTCGTGTCTGAAGCATTCCTATCGAGCACCGCCCTCCACTGGAAGCATGTGTCGTGCGCGGGGCGCTCTATCCGCCGTCCCTTGATGCCCAGGGCAACGGGGCGCAGGCAGCCGTCATGATTACTCCTGAGGGATTAGACGGTATCTATAACCCTAGTTTTGACGTTACGCCTGCCGAGCTTATCACGGCGATCGTGACTGAGAAGGGCGTTGCGGTGAAGGGTAGTGACGGCAAGTTTGATCTCAGTAGCGTTGTTTAAGATTAGAGGAAAATCAAAAGAAACTCGATCACCCATCCACGTAACTTATCTAGTTTGATATGTCGTCTGTGTAGTACTGTACTGTACCACCCGCGACTGCGACGGACTAGTCGCTCTACGATACAAGAAAAATGCCAGCTGGTTTCCTGGGTCATCGTAGCACATGCATGACGTTAACTGTTGGTCTCGACCATCTTTTCCAATCCAGGGACTGGCACCTCACAGAACACCGTAAGCTGTCCATGAGGCTGGGGCGCCTCCAGCTGGAGGGATTAACTGCATAAGTGATTTTTACGCTTCTTCATATCATCCATTTTGGGGCAAGTTCTTAGGCGTTTACTACTAGCCTTGCACATGTGGGGAACGAAGGGTCAGAATTTGTCGGGCTTCGTTAAACTTTACGGCGGGGTTCGCGATGGTGACACGAGGCGTTCCAAACAAAACTCGAGTGGGGGTTATTGATATTGGAAACTATCAACGGGGAAACCATGGATACATGTTTACCCGCTCATCGCCCTAAAAATCCTCGGATGATCCACATCGAGTCCAGTGCTTCGAGCTGACGGAATATCAGGCATTGAGAACGCCGTCCCAAACAGACGACGTCGAAGAAAATATGAAATTGCAAACGCACCAGTTTCGGAAACCCCGGCTCGCGCACGACCACACTGACCAAGTTTTCGAGCTCCGGGCGCGTCAGGTTATACAGCTCTGGTGCTTCCCGCAGCGATTCCAGAAACGCCTCCCGCGTCCTCCCCTCCTCCGGACAATGCGACAACGATGACGGCGGCGGAGCGAGCGTGGTCGCTGAGGATGTAGGTTGTGACAATGCGGGGAGAGAGGATATGCTACTGAAGGTCCTGCTCTGCTCCGCGACCGTGAATTGGCTGGAATGCATCTCGGGCAGAGTGGATGACGTTCGGGAGGACGAAGTACAGGGGCCCAAAATCGAGTGTTGAGGCGGTGCGGCGAGCTCGGATGACGACGACGGTGGCAGAGACAGTTCTGGGCTCGAAGGAGGGAGCGGGAAGCGCGCAGGCGCTCTTTGAGAGGAGGAGAACTCTTCTTGACTACTGCCGGCGGCGCCTGCGGATGAAGGAGGAAGCATCGAAGGCCGTTGCGGGGCCGTGGTGTGATAGCGGATGAGCGGGGCGCGTGTAGATGGTGATTGGATGGATGCGGACGTTGGGACCGGAAGATTGTTCTTAGGAATCTGCAACGTCGGTGGTGGTCCGTTCGTGTTCTCCTTGCATGGGCATACTGGTCGGATGGCGTCGATGAACTGCGCGGCATCCCCCGCGGAGGCAAAGTTGACCTGAAAACGGCGGTACGACTACATGGTTATATACAGTTTGTCATTAGCAGGAAACCCGTCGAGGCAAAAGCAAAAGAAAGAAATCCGTGTTATGCGTACGGCTGGAGAGGTGGCCGGCACGGTGGGGGGATACTGGTATCGGATTCCTACTGCCGTGCCCCGATATACGGCTTTGAGGGGCGGACCTTGCGTAGAGTGGGCTTGGGAATCGAGACCAGAAAACGACAAGAGATCGAGGTCTTCCTGAAATTGGATACCCTTCTAGTCGAATCGCGCATATACACGGCCTTTTCCGTTCTCACCATCACTATTTCCCTCTGCGTGCCATTATGACCCGCATTCATGTCCCATATTATGCGCAACCGAACAGATTCAAAGTCGTTGACCATGGACTTTTTCACGTCGAGCGTAAGGGTTATGATCGGATTGGTGAAGTGTTGCCATTCTGGCTGGCTGGCAGGTAGACTTTGGGACTGTGTTTGCGAAAAAGCGGATGATGGATAAGACCTCGAATATTTTTCGAGAACGTAAGAGCCGGTAGTAACGGTGGAGCGCAACATCGTAATCTGCGAGGAAGTGTCCTCGGGAATCGGGATTGCTGTGATTGTCAGAAAGTCGCAAGTCGCGTAGGGCAGTATGATCACGTGGGATAAACCCAGAGACACGCAGTGTTGAAACTCTATCTGTTTGCACTTTTCTTCTCACACTGGACTGCAGCACCGTCACAGCGCGTCAAGTTGGGCTGATGACAGGTTTTCTGCTACCTGGGACTCACATTTAGTAGTCCTCGTTATGCAGTACTACTACATGTAAGACGCCAAAAGACAAAAACATTGGTCATCAATGGAAGAGCAGGATAGTCGATTCCGATTTCAAATTAATAGCACGTACCAAGTTTCCTTATCTTCTGTAGCCCTTGCCAATGATGCCTTATCATGATGCCTTATCTTTCTTCTGATTTCTCGATTGCCAACGGTTGCCTCACAGAGCGACAGCTTTAGAGCTAATGGTCGCCACCATACCCCATCTAGCCTTACTTGTGTGTGAAGTACTCGGTCCAGAGTTAGTCAAGAATCATGGAGAATATTCGATAATATTTGATAGGCTCTTTCGCGCCTCGTTACCTGACGGACTCTCTGACTATGCCATGCACCCCTACGATGTTCGGAATGCGATGGGATATCCACAGATAGAGACGCTTGACATCTATGATGGGATCATCATTACCGGGTCCGGTAATGTGCTCCGTCGGTTGAGTTGAGAAGGCAATCTCACTTTTTTTCTCTCGCTTAGCTTCGTCCGCATATGAGGACGTTGAATGGATAAACAAACTCGTATCATGGGTGGCCGATGTTGTCACGAACAAGCCACGAATTAAGATCATCGGTATACCCAACGACATTGAGTGCAACTAACCTACTAAAGACGGTTCATATACAGGAACATGTTTTGGACATCAAGTCATCGCGCGAGCTCTCGGCGGTGAATGTGCACCTAATTCAAACTGGGAATTTGCGATTACTGAGGTCGTTCTCACCGACATCGGTCAGCGCATCTTTGGCGTGCCCAGTTTTGCAAGTCTACGTTTTGGTTTCAAGTTGTTGCATCCGTAATGCTGTGGCAGAACGTCCAACAAATCCACCGAGACCATGTACTCAATTTGCCACCATCATGTCACCTGCTTGGGTCGACGATCAAGACTAAGAACCAGGGTATGGTGCGGTTCTCCGACCCGGATGCACGAATCCCGGTGCCAGGTGGTCCGATGCCGCAAATACACGTTCTCACGGTGCAGGGACACCCTGAATTTGACGCTGGGTTTGTGAAGCAAATCATCAGGGAATGGAGCGAGAGCGGAGTGATAGACAAGGATACAGCAGAGGACGGGTTGAACCACGCCGATGAGCGCAATGACGGGGTCAACATAGCGAGGGTTATTTGGGAAGTGCTTTTACGGTAGCATCGGTGTAGCATCCTTACAATACAGCGCTGTCACGGTATTGTTTAGCGAATGGCAAATGAGAAAAGTTGTAGCAACGACGGATCCCAAACCAGCGCCATGGCGATTTTTCCCACATCACTGAAAATCTTAGTTATGAAGGTTAAACGTGATGAAGGGGCTATTAGAAGTGATTGACGCTCGGAAACATGTCCTTGGCAGAGAAATGGACCTGCCGGAAGACGAGATACACAACCATGAGTCCGAGTGGCTCGGGGTTCAAAAAGAGGCCCCAGGAGTTAGGCAGGCAGGCTGAGTCCCACACAACCCCCGTACCGGCATGGACGCACCTCCGGACCACCAGTACTGGTCTGGCTTCAGCGTGCCGCGTGGGCTGACAATCCTCTCCCGCCACTTGGCACTTATTGTCAGTGAATGATATTATGACTGGTACATTTATCGGAGATCCGTCGACTTCGATAAGGTGCGAGACAATACATGTAGGGTTTAGCCAGCTGCCATGTGGAGCTTTAACTGGGAAACGGTTGCAAGTACCATGAGACACCAGGGCAAATCGTGATGAAGCGGAGTACGAGCGGGTCCTTCAGAGATGAGGCCAGGAACATGTCATAATGGCAGACTGGCTCCCCTAACACTCTTATTAGATGCACGAAATATCCAACGGCGTCTCGGTGGATCAATTCGAAGCAGGAGAGTATGCTGTAGGTTTTTATTTGGCCGCTTGTACAGTTCAACCTTGAGATCTCTGCGTGTCTGTTGAGTGGGGCTAGTGAGTTCGTCCGAGTCAAGTCCGCGTCCTTGAAAAGGGACTGACTTCGAGTCGAAAACAGTCTCCAGAAAATTTCGGTGGCTATGTTGGAGGGTAACTACTGCTTGAGCTTCTCTACTAACTGTGGCACTGCTTCAAACAGATCTGCTACCAGTCCGACATCTGCTACCTGGAATATCGGGGCATCCGGGTCCTTCAGGCGCATTGTCAGTAGATGAGAAAAGGACGTTGGAAGAAAAGGATCTTACCTTGTTTATCGCTACAATAAGTTTGGAGTCTTTCATACCTGCGAGGTGTTGTATTGCCCCAGATATACCGACCGCAATGTAGAGTTCGGGAGCGACCACCTTGCCAGTCTGCCCAACCTGTAGTGAATTGTCGGCATATCCCGCATCGACTGCCGCCCTTGACGCGCCAACAGCTGCCCCCAAAACATCGGCAAGCGGATCCAGCGTCGCCTTGAACGTCTCTGCATTTTTGAGCGCACGTCCACCAGACACTACACGGGTCGCGACGCCGAGCTCTGGACGGTCGGACTTGGAAAGCTCTGTCTTGACATGCTGCGTTGGCGCATCGGTAACCTCAACGGGAGCAACTTCCTCCAGTGAAACGGACGCGCCATCATCTGAAGGGGCAGCCGAGAACGCCGTCGAACGCACAGTGAAGAATTTCAAAGGCACGGAAGAGGGCGCGCGGATAGTCGCGATGGCGTTACCAGCGTATATTGGCCGCGAAAAGGTTGTGCTGTTTGACGAAGAATCGTGCGAGACGGAGATTATGTCAGAGACGGCAGGAACGTCGAGCTTTGCTGCAATGCGCGGAAGGAGGGATTTGGCGGAAGAAGAGTGGGCAGAGACGATGTGAGTATATGGAGAATCGTTTGACAGTAGCTTTTCAAAGAGCGGGGAAACGATCTCCGGAACTATTGAAGAGTATTGAGGAGCGGAGGAATGCAGGACCGACGATAGTCCTTTCAGTCTGGCAGGTGAGTAGAGGTCGATTCAGACGGTGTGAAGTGCTGGGGAGAGTAGAGAGAATATACTTCTTGGCCCCTTCGAGGACAGTTGGCACTTGATCAGGACCGCCTACTACGAGGCCTGTGACTGACCCGCCAAGTTGTTGGGCTGCTGTCAAGGCAGAGAGTGAACTTGGTTCTATGACACCATCTCTATGTTCAAGGAAAACGAGGGCATGAGGCGAATGAGTGGTGGCGTATGCACGCGTGAAGAGTCTATGAGCAACGACGAGCGAGCGAGCGCGCAACATCGTTTCGCTCGTTTCGTTCGGAGTGTTTGACGACAAAAATGAAGACCGGAATTCGGAGTTGGTCCGAGGCCCGTACAATCACGTGCAGGGCCATCTCCACCGCCGTGGCCCCTTCTTAAGGTGCCTCTGCGACACACCCACATTCGTACAGCAGGAACAATGTCTCTCGCAGGTCTCATGTCGGGCGCAGAATGCGCCGTAGAGGTCAATCCTCTCTCTCAAGTGCTAAAGCATACGGATGGCGATCGCAGCTTACAACAGGTCAGTCTCTCTGAACTTCTCCCATAACGCCATATCGAACCTACCACCGCTTTTTTAGGACACGATTGCTGGCCCATCTTCATCAAGAGTGAGTGACTGGTGTCCTTATTCGAGTCTACCTGTAGGACCTAATCCGCCTCTAGCTTCATTATCTCCCCTCGACTTCCTCCAACGCTGTAGCCCAGCATGACATGGCGATGGCTCGTCAATTTTTCGATGCGCAGAAGGGTGCGACTCTTGGACCTTCTTTCTCTCCTGCACAAATCGCACCGGTACAAGGCTTGGTGTCTCGTCAGCATCCGCTCATCCCGGTCAGTCCCGCCACCGCACCAAATCTCAGTGATGCCTGGGCAAACGTCCAGCGTGCTCCAACCTTGCTTGGAAATGCGTTCTCATCAGCAGCTTGGGCAAGCGAGTTCAGCTCCAATGCTTTCGCCCCTGGTCCCGCAGTCCAGCGGACTGTCGCCCCAACGAATGGTGCGTTCTCGGTATGGCTCCACAATGGTATTAGATCTGATATGGAGTAGCAGCACAAAACCCTTATTTGGCCGGAAATGCCTTCGGGGCAATGACGAGCCGCTTCGGTCTCAATATGATGCCCCAAAACTATCGTCAGGGCTTTGATGTGCCTTCCCCAGTCCTTGATATAAAAGGCAAGGGAAAGCTCAAGGAGACGGACTTCGATGCGGCATTTGCACAAGTTGCGTCATCACTTGACACAACCCAGGCCAAGGTCGAGGACCGGACTTCGGCAGTGGTGGACCCAGTGGCAGAGCTAGAAAAGGACCTCAGTCAGGCGAAGCTGGACGATGTTCCGCTTGTCATCCCAGAAGATGCTATTCGTCATGTGGAGTTTAAAAGGTCTGTGGTTCCAAGCGTGCCAACTATTTCATGACCCTGACGGCGTATCCACTCCTGTAGTGTCTGGGAGCAGATGCAAAGTTCCGACATGCCCCCGAATCCTGAGGAAATGGCCAAGTGGGAGGCAGAATTTAACGAACTCATGAATAAACAGCGTGATGAGGGCGAGTGGGATTATTCGACCGCTATGCAAAATGCCTGGGAAGAAGGCGTCGCGCAGTCGGACGATACTTTCGCACACAATTTGACTTTCGACCAAGATGGGATACCCATGCTCGATCCCTATGTCTTCGGTTTGTTCCCTCTCCTGCGACTGGACGATCTCCCTTTACTCACTAAGCGTAGAGGAAAACAATAAATACCTCGACCCGTCATCTTCCACCCAGTCACCACTGGCCCTAGCCAAACAAATGCTCGAGCAAAACGCATCACTTTCCGAAGTTGCGCTGCTTCTTGAGTCTGCCATTCAGAAGGGCGAGCTGGGTGAGGGTGGTTATGAGGCGTGGATACTCCTAGGCGAGACTCGCAACATGGACGAGCGCGAGGAGGCAGGAATGAGAGCGTTGACGGAAGGTGTACGTCTAGCCGAAGCGGCTGGCGCTGGCGGCGCGGGGATGCTTGTACGTGAGACTACCCTCCTACCTGCGCCCCTACTGACGGGGCTCTATGACAACAGTCTCTAGCAATATCCTACACGAACGAATCTTTCGATCGCGCTTCCCATGCGATGTTGCTGCGCTGGTTGCGCGCACGCTTCCCCGACGCACCGATCTCACCAGAGTTGCAAGAGGCCGTGACCAAGTCTGCGTGGTATTCGCATGACGTCGTCACCGAGGCGTTCCTGAACGTGGCGCGTACGCAGCACGCGCAAGGCGTGATCGATCCCGACGTTCAATTGGCCCTTGGTGTTTTGTTTTACACCAATGCGGCGTATGATCGCGCCAAAGATTGCTTCGAGGCCGCCTTGGGTGTACGACCAACGGTACGCTTTTGCTCACACCAGAGAGTTATCAAGCGAGAGGATGGCTGACTGGATTCGTGGCGTGCCCTCAGGACTATCTCTTATGGAACCGCTTGGGCTCGTCGCTTTCGAATGGAAATAAGCCCGAGGAGTCGCTCGGCGCCTACCGCGAGGCGCTGATGTTGCGTCCCACTTATACCCGCGCGATTTACAACGTCGGCGTTGCCTGTAAGTGGGGACATGCCGCCAACTCCGGATTTTATGACGCAATGATCTATTTTTACTGACGCTTGCGCAGGTCTGAATATCGGTGCGCACAAGGAGGCCGCGGAACATCTTTTGAGCGCGCTGTCCATGCAAGAGGCAACAGGGGAGAAAAGCAAGCAGCTGTTGCAGACGCTCCGCCGAGCATTCCTCGCTATGGTACGCTTCTCATCGTTCCAATACGGGGCGCGCGGTATTCATGTTTTCTTTCTACTAGGATCGCAAGGACCTTGCAGACCTTACGAATGAGAATCCCAATCTAGACGCCTTCCGTGCAGAAGGCTTTGAGTTCTGATCGAATTCATTGTTAAGAGGGAGGGGTGGGGGTTGGCATTGTTGAATCACAACTATTGATGTCAAGCTTTTATGTACTACTGCATTCACAGATACCTGCGTCTACAAGATGATCACATAGCATATGTTTAGTGTGTTTGAATTCAATGGTCTCACGCTTTTCCCTCGGGACGTCGGGTCTTAAACTGTCCCCGTTTGCGCACACTTTCGATAAGTTCCTCGATGTTGTGGCTCGCCGTGTCCAAAGAACCGACGCGTTTCCGGCCTATGATCAAGCTTAGCCCAAGGGAAACGAAAAATACGGGCCACCATCATCACCAATGGCCTGGAAATGATTGAGGGGGAAAGTAAAATGAAAGTGTGTGCTCACCGACGATGGCCCAGTTCCTCGTGCTCGGTATTCGTAGCACCTCGACCTCAACCGCCCACCCACAATGCACGCTCAGCGCCGCCAACCACACCCGATAGAGCGCGTACGACGAACTGCTACTGCCTCCCTCGCCCTCGCCACCTTCGCTGCTGCCGCCGAGGTTGAGCGTCGCGGGATCTACGGCACAGAGCGGGACGTCACGCGAGCGATCGAATCGCGCGTCAAGCGCCCAGGCGCAGCAGGGGATGGAGAGGTATCCCGACGCGTGAAACTGCGTCGCGAGTAAGGGCACCCAGGGCGTCAGCTCGTCCGCGTGGTTCCCGATCAAGAAGCAGCCTGCTGGAAGGAGGTCCGCTTCTGCTTCTGCAGCGCTGCCTCCGCTACTACTACCACTACTACCTGTCGGTACCGGTCCTGTCGGATCGAGCGCGCGCACGACGAGATGCGGTTGTGTCGAGGGTGGGTAGTGCGTCCAGGATGTGCGCGCGCGTAGATCGAAGCCGTGCCCGGTGTAGCCTTCCGATATGAGGATGTGGGTCAGCAGGCCGTTGCCGCATCCCAGGTCGACGAAGCCGCCTGGGGGGCGGTGCCATCGGCGCCAGGGTTCCACGTCCGCTGACGCGTCGATGGGGTCATCGGGAGGGATGGTCTCGGGACCGTAGGTATCTTTCCAGAGGAGCATGAGGAACGTTGCGATGCCGATGTCCTGGATACTGCGTGATATATATGTCCTGAGGGGCGAGGGGAATGTGCGCTGCGGACCTCAAAGACGTGCTTGAGCGGGTCCGTCACTTCTTGCCAGTCGTTGATCAGGTGTTTGTGTCGCTCGCGCATGACGAGGTATAGGTCTTGGTATGTCTCGCGGGGCACGAGGACGTCGTGCGCGACGCGCTTCTTGTAGTTCGTGAGCGCGCCCCAGCCGTAGCGGTGTAGCGTCTCGAGCAGAGAGAGGCAGGTGCGGTATAGACGCGCTCCTGGATCGAGCGACGTCCCCGAGAGCGGGACCGCGTCGATGCGCAACGCGTCGGCTGCTGGGCCGGAGCTGGAGGACGTAGATTCGACGAAGCGAAAGGCGAGGTGGGTCACGGTCGGGTGGTAATACGGGAGGTCCCCGCCGTCTGACGGAAGGATTGGCGTGAGCACGAGCGCGGTGGGATGTGTGTGGAGGTGGAGCGAGTTTGCTACTGCGTCTTCATCGCTCGGATGAGATGATGGCGAAGGTGAAGGCGCGTAGAGTGTGCAATGCTGCTCGAGTCCGGCGTCGCGCGTCGGACGACGTGGGAGGAGCCTGCGATGTATGTTCCGGATCGGCTGTAGACCCTCGAGGACCGGGACGACGTCAGGAAACTCTGCGACGGAGTCGTCTATGACTTCGGATCGCAGGATGAGCGTCGAGTTGTACTCTGGATGATGGATAAGCTGGGAGATGGCATGTTCGAACTGCAGCGGAAGTGATTTTTTTAGCGAGCTTGGAACACCGACGCGGAGCTGGGCGAGAAGTTGGGCAATGAGGAAAAGAAGTACGTACGAGGGAGGCTGGGAAGTCAGCGGGACAGGTGATGATTGGGGTCCATGTAAGGTTTGTATTGCCGTACGTTGTCGGCTTGCAGGGTGTTGGGTTGAAGCGCGGGCGGGCCATGGCTCGTGCTGGTCCTGGCGAGTCCCGCTTTGGTCCGACCGCTGCAACTGGAATGGCTGACACAACTTACAAACTCGGTGTCTGTAGGTTGTCACTAGGTTGTCTCCTTTGATAAGACACCAGAGTTTGAGTCTAGTGTCTTGTTGAAGGAGACAACTTTGACATCATCCCATCAACCATATCCATCAGTTTGTTGAAAGATGTGCAATGAAAACCTTGAGAATACCACTGGCAATTTTCCAGCCCCCGAACTCATTATCAAGAAGGTGTGCACTTAATTCATGAACACCATGCAGACATCGATGGAGCTACGGAACCACTGATCATACTAGACATTTCCGCTGGCACAGATCAAACGCTCTGAGTCATGGTGTCAGCTTTCCGATGTATAGCCAAATCAACCTCTTGAGGATCACTTCCACATCTTTGTCTGCATTCTACAGTAGATATCATCGACTCACAATCTTCCAAACTCTTCCTCACATGCTATTCATTGATTGGATCTTGGATCCTTGCTCAAATCTCACCTTCTTGACTTGACTCACATGTCACTTTTGTTACTCTCAGCCGCGGCTCTTTCGGACCTTTCCCCCGCCCTCCTTACGGATGAGATTTATGAGTCTGGGGGGCTCCTTGGACCGCAACCACTACCATGGGCGGTTTTCCCACGACCAACACCGGCGTGGCAAGGTATGAAAAAAGGATACACCATCCCCCCCACCCACACACAATGTAAGATAACCTGTAAACTGGAGCCCTGCATCGGTGTGACACCCTCACACAACATGCAAACTATCCCTGAACCCTCTGGATAACCCTGTGAATCATTCTGGCATCTGGCAGAACTGCCCAGTCTTGCCACTGGATCCGTGCCCTCATGGCCACACTACCATGTACTGAGTACCTTGCACAACCTGAACAACCCCCAAGTAACTCCTAGTCTATAAAACGACTGGTACTTGCTTCAGGATCCCCACTACTACGCTCCCAACATTGGCCACGTCTTAGGAACCTTACTGGTTACCACCATGCCGCTTGCTCACAAGACATCACATACATCACATCCAGACTTCTTGTGAAAGGTCTGACCATCATGAACCTTCTTGCCGATCCTTCACACCCCTGGTGCCCGAAAGCCAGTCCACCTCCCACAGCTATAA
>Ga0307512_10003174_pt1 | contig 19494 bp, 20 predicted proteins | sample 14_EM_MG_FD_200267 | JGI IMG/M metagenome (GOLD analysis project Ga0307512, IMG submission 200267) | Populus trichocarpa ectomycorrhiza microbial communities from riparian zone in the Pacific Northwest, United States - 14_EM | ecosystem: Host-associated > Plants > Roots > Unclassified | place... | reverse complement strand
CTCCAGTCCAATCAAACTGTCCCGCTAGTTTCAGGAATATGAACGTGGCTGAAAACAATGCGCTCGGCAGGAGTTACCTCCTTTCGATCTGGCTCCATTGTTGCGTCATCAAAGTAAGAACTGCCCCGTAGGTATTCTTTCAATGAATCTGCTAAGCATGCAATTCATGCTTATCCAATCGACGCGCGACTCTTAACAATCCCCGCTAAAGGATTTAAGACTGATTACTTATGTATCATGAATAGGTGTTTTGCATATCACGTGACTATACCGAGAGTAACTCCGTGACATGTATTCACATACAATCATAAGTATCATTATCGCTGGTAGGGGAGAACCCCTAACATCGATTTCCGTTGTGTGTCGTAATTTTTTCTCATAGCCTCGACTGAATCTTTGACCTTCAATCTTTGCTTCTTAAGGATATGATTCATATAATGGCCAAATAATTCCGATGCTGGGTTTCAAAACTGTACTTCTTGTGGCCAGTTCGTTGTTCGTTTGAATCCGTAATTCGCATAGAAAGGCGACATTTTCGATGATGAGTGTCTTGAATTTTTATACGCATACTCTGCCTTGGCTTGCACAGATGCCCATTCATTTTGTTCGTAAATGCAATACAAATGTAATTATGACTCAATTACTTGATTTATCCTGTCCGTTTGACTGTCCATCTGTAGGTGGAATGCTTTTGACATGCTGGGTTCAATCCCCAAGTGATTATATAGGTTGGTGAAAAAGTGTCCCATAAACGTAGCATCCCTATCTGAACCCACGTCATTGGGCAATCCATGATATTTCCAAATGTTTTCCAAATAAGCCCTGGCTACCGTCAGGGAAGCCTTTCTCATAATTGGAATGAAATGTGCCATTTTGGTGAACAGATCGACTACGATTAATTTTATAGTAGCTCCTTCTGATTATGGCAAATCGGTTGTAAAGTCGGGACTGATATGGGTCCATGATTTGCAAGCCAGTTCCAATGAGTGTAACAGCACATGCTTCGCATGTCTCGGGCTTTTCGTCCTTTGGCATGTATCGCATTCATCACAGTACTTGCTTATTGTTATGGGGGTTCTTAGGTCCCAATAATCAATACAACTGTTACGGGGGTGGTATACATTAGGAAAATGTAATTCGGTCCGGAAGCCATTCGCAATCCTCCCAGACACTCCGGTAGCCCTCGCCAGTGCTTCTAAGTACTTCTAGATGCTCCCAGCCCCTGCTGGAGCTTTGCAAATTGCTCTCAAATGCTGCAAGAGCATTCTCACGTGCTCCTGAAAGCACCTGCAGCGATGGAGGGGCATTCAGGATGCTACGATCTCTGCGCAGGTCTGCGGGAGACTTCCATATCAGCTAAGACCTCTGTACAAGCTCTGCGGGAGACTTGGTGCTGTATTCTCACACCAGTGGTTCTTACGGGTTCCATAACCACAAGGCATTTCATCGATCATAATGGTCTGTTACAGTGACAAGATTCGCTACATCATAATATGGCATGTATTATCTTAGTCTCTCTATATATAGACATATGGAGTTACAGGGATAATGGAGATGGACTGAGTGACAGGCAGTATATATTTGCAATACCCCGGGCTAGATAGACATCAACTCAATATACAAAATACACACTCTATCATTCCCAGCTCTTGGTCTCATGCACTCTTGCTGAGCATTCATAGATCCGCGCAATATGTGTCATTCAACATGCCCAGGTATCCATTCATATCCTCTCACCCTCTTCCTATGATCATGGAGCTAGAACTGCTCTTTCTCACAAATTTGCTTCGTATACCATGCAAGGTGCAGCGGGGTGTTGATGATGGGCTGTCTGCATTCGAGCTCAACCGTTTCAGCACAGCGTGATCGACTGGATATACAGATGCGCTTCGAGTGCATAATCGAGCAAATTTGGAGATACACTTGGAGGCTGTGATCGAGTGAGTTAGGAGACCGTAACTAAGCAAGTTTGGAGATACACTCTGAGGCCATAATCGAGCAAGTTTGGAGATACACTTGGAGACCGTAATAGAGCAACGTTGCAGATGCACTGGGAGGCCGTGATAGTGCGGTCTTGGAGGCCGTAATCGTGCGAGTTTAGAGATACACTTGGAGGCCGTAATCGAGGGAGTGTGGAGATGCACTTGGAGGCCATGATCGAGCAAGATTGGACGAGTATTAAGAGGCGGTCGATTTGGAGGCAGTAGTTCGGGTGGGAGGCGAGACAGGAGCTGAGACTCTACATCAGCGAAATGTAATTCGGTCCGGAAGCCATACGCAAACCTCCCAGGCACTCCGGTAGCCCTCGCCAGTGCTTCTAAGTACTTCCAGATGCTCCCAGCCCCCCCTGGAGCATTGCAAAGTGCTCTCGGACTCTGCAAGTGCATTCTCACATGCACCTGAAAGCACCTGCAGTGATGGAGGTGCATGCAGGATGCTACGAGATTTGACTATTAGGATAGTCAAATTTTGGAGATGGTGAGACCTCTGTGCAGGTCTGCGGGAGACTTCAAAAGCAGCTGAAATGTCTGCACAAGCTCAGCGGATGACTTGGTGCCGTATTATCTAACGGAGATACAGGGACAATGGAGATGGACTCAGTGACAGGCAGTATATATTTGGGAGACCCCGGGGTAGATAGACATCATCTCATTAGATGAAATACACACTCTATCTTTCCCAGCTCTTGTTCTCATGCACTCTTGCCGAGCTTCATTGATCCACTTAATTTGTGTGGTTCATCATGGCCGGGTATCCCATCATATCCTCACACCCTCTTCAACGCTCCTCAAGCTAAAACCGCCCTTTCTCATGAATTCCCTTCGGATACCGTGCAAGGTGCAGCAGAGTGTTGTTGATGGGCTGTCTTCCTTCTAGCTCCACCGTGTCACCACACTGTAATCGAGTGAACTTTGAGATGCACTCTGAGGCCATAATCGAGCGAGTTTGGAGATACACTGGGAGGCTGTAATTGAGCGAGTATGGAGATGCACTCGGAGGCCGTGACTTAGCGAGTTTGGAGATGCACTTAGAGGCCGTGATTGAGCGAGTTTGGAGATACACTTGGAGGCTGTGATGGTGCGAACTTGGGGGCCGTAATCGAGCAAGTGTAGAGATACACTTGGAGGCCGTGATCGAGCAAGTTAGGAGATGCACTTGGAGGGCATGATCGTGCGAGATTGGACGAGTACCAGGAGGCGGTAGTTCGGGAGAGAGGCATGGCGGGAGCTGAGACTCTATTCATTGGTCAACTCGTAATTGTGCGAATGAAGAGAATTGAGTACAACATGGTCTGCCGAGAGATGAGCGACTGGCTGGGAGCGGGAGGCAGTCGATCTTGGGATGATGCAAGTAGGCGGAGTATGCAGTACTCAGTGTATGCTGTACTCGGTGTTAACTCTTGATCATGGCATGGAGAGATAGAGAGGGATGACTTAACTTCGTGTTCTTAGGTGATGGTAGAATTGAGGACAAGAAAGAGAGAGATGAGAGGGTACGGAGGAAATCATGATGAGAAACTGCGACCTAAGAGAATCTCATGTGCGAGTCAATTTACCATCCCCGATAAGGCAGGTACGAGTCCTGATCCGGTGTGTAATTACTCCGATATGATGTCTTCGCAACCCAATCAGGCAAGCCGTACCCCTGATTTCGCATATCCGCTCGTGATCCTCCATATCGTTCTCATCTTCATCCCCATCTCTCACTTTCTCGTCCACAACTCTACTACCATCGCAGAACACAAAGTTAAGTCATCCATCTCTATCTCTCCATGTCATGATCAGGAGTTGACACCAAGTACAGCATACACCGAGTACAGCATCCAGCCAAGATTGCTTGTCCTCCCTTCATTCTGATAATTACGAGTTGACCCCTGAATGTAAGTTCAGCTTCCGGCATGCCTCCCTACATGATCGACCACCATCAAGCAGCTCTCCATGAGTGCTCAAAGGTACAGTCACCTTGTCACATTCCCACAGTTGCGAGTTAACTAACTGATGAATCGGGTCACAGCACCCGGCGCCCCGTCCATCGACCGCCTCCCAGTACTTGTCCGAACTCGCTCGATTACGGCCTCCAAGTTCGCATGATCATGGCCTCCAAGTGCATATCTTCAAACTTGCTCGATCACGGCCTACAAGTGTATCTCCAAACTCACTTGATTACAGCCTCCAAGTTTGAACGATCATGACTTCCCAGTGCATCTCCACACTCGCTCGATCACGGCCTTGGAGTGTAACTATGAGTTCACTCGATCCTCATTTTCAGGTGCAGCTCGAATCGCTCTCAACAACTGCCTGCAGCTAGTCCAGATATTCCGTGTGTTGATTGGTAGCTATATGGATACATAGATACATAGATGAGAATACAAACTGAATACATGAGTTTCAAATATGGTTGAACGATAAGTAGTAGTTATGATTTCCAGGCGCACCAGCAGCATTCCCAAAGAAAATGTTGTTTTTCCGAGACTGCTCAACTGTGATTCAAAGTGCTCCCAGACTTGTCGCCGGGACTCCCAGGTTTGTTGCCAGTGCTCCCAGGTGCTCCCAGGTGCTCCCAGGCTTGTCGCTGGCGCTCCCAGGTACTCTGAAGGCTGGCAGGAATGCCCTCCTAGGGTCTGATACTCTTCTGAAATCGACGCATCTAAGTTTACACTCCACATCCTCTCAGACACTCCTGGAGGCTTCCAGTGACTAAAATACATTTTGCTGATGTCTGAGTTCACTCGATCCCGGCCTCCAAGTGCATCTCTCAACTCGCTTGATCCCGGCCTCCAAGTACCTCATTAATGAGCGACGGCAGGTGTATGGAGATACAGGGGTAACGAAGGTGGACTGAGCGATGGGGAGTACATATTTTGGAGACCCCGGGGTGGATATACATCATCTCATTTTCATCTCATCTGGATCCACCATCAGCGAAATGTAAAATGGTTCGGAAGTCATAACTCGATGACTTAGCTGTTCTGAACAGCCACACCGATCCTTCCCGAAGCTCCCAGAAGCTCCCGAACAGGCTGAATGCAAAACGATGTGCCTCTCAGGTGCTCTGAGAGGACTTTCAGGTGCTTCTCAACACTCCTGACATAGCGGAACAGAATACAAGAATATTCTAAAGAGTATGAAGTCGTCTTCAGAATGCTAAACAATCATGCCTGTAAGGTGGTAAAATTTCGGAGCTGCTGGGACTAAAACACTCGTCTCCAAGACAATTCCAGTGCACCTGGAGCCAGACTCTCTGGGAGTGATAATATATAATGTCTATATTGAATAGTACAATTCGATAAACTATCTCACAGCTACACACCTGAATCAGGCAATCTAATCTAATTCATATACAGTCCAGTAGGTATCTAAATCAACATGAGTATTTCCAAGCCATACGCTATCGATGCCGCCCGATGCAGCATTCTCCCACACAAAATGTGCCGGTCCAACTATTGCTCCAACAGGTATGATATGCATCTTATTCGTCCATTTGACAACCCGGATGAACCCGTCAACACAATCAGCCCAAACATGAAGATCTTTGAACTTTGTTGGAATCACTACTGCGTATTCTTGAGCTTGAGGACGTAATACCGATTGTTGAGTCGTCTGGCACCTCTTAGAAAAGGTCCATAATGCTTTCCCGGCTGGCAGGCGCTCCTGAAATTGGAGGATATGATTTGGGGGAGTCCAGCTGAAGTATAATACAGGAAAAGAAGGAATTCGTCCTTGGAAGGTGTTATCAAGGTCATTCTCCTCACTTTGCGTATACTGGACCCAGATGTTATGAGCTTGAGGCATGATCCCTTGGTTGGCATCGGTATATTCTACCTTGCAAACAAGTCCCAGACGCTCAACAGAAGTAGGGTTGTGAAATGGTTGACGGTAATACAACAGCCCATTCTGGAGCTTAATAAATATACTGTCAAGGAGTACATTCTGATCGTATCCGAGCATGAGTCCACTAACTTCGTGTCCCCAGTCCTCTTCAATTTGCACGCGGAATAGCTGTCCACAGCTGGGAATTCCGAAGTCTTCTGATGCATCTCTGAGTGAGGACAGTTTGATACTTCTGCACACTCCGCGGACATGCGTTTCTCTCAAATGATATAACTGCTGTGATATAGGATGGATAATGGGCTTGTCATGAATTGTTTGGAGATGTAAAAGATGGCTTCTGCGTGTACTTCGCCGCTTATCGGTAGCGGACAGAAAGTTGAAAACTTTTGCCGAGTCAATATCGTACCAGCCTTGGAGTGCAAGATATGATAGTGTCTCCTCCATATAGTCAAGACCAGTACAATGGTCATTGTGCTTGAGCATCTGTCGAACGTAGTTGACTTTGTTGGTAGATCGATAAGCTTCTTCCACGTGGGCGATATGTAGCCGTTCAGAAATATCGGTGGTGAAATAGTCACCGGAACCCATGCGCCGAATTGACTCTGAGACATGGCTCACAAGATCCATCTTTGGATATCTGAACTGTATTACCCATTGTTCAATGGATTTCCGGAGCGCCTGAATGCCGATTGTCTCCCACCAAGCTTCAAACTCGAGCAAACGGATGGAGAATTCCTTCTTGAACCGCTTCTGTTCATTCGAGGTGATGCCAAGAATTTCTGTCTCCAGCTGGATAGTGACACGCTCCGTATCAGCCAAGCTCCAGGTGGTGGCATCTGTCTCAGCATCAGATAGGCGGATCTGAAATTGCAGTCGCTTGTCGGTGGTCATGTTTACTGCTCTGTATGCCTCGTCTTCGGCGGCAGCTTTCATTAGGGTAAGGTCTTTGGCCAATTTACTTCTGGGACCGGTTGCCTTAGTCCCGACTTCCTGCAATAGGTGTCGCTCATGACGTTCGAATAACTTATCGAAACGCTTGCGTTTAGCAGGTGTCACCTGATAGATTTCCTGCTCCGATTGCTCTATTGCCTTCTGATGATCAGCATCTGACCAAGTAGTGGCCGCTTGTCGGGCTCTGTTCAGGCGCACCTGAAATTGCCTACGTTTGGTTGTGGAAACCTTTTCAGCCCCATACACAACAGCCTCCAGTGCAGCACGAATCTTATGAATCTTTTGTTCACTTAACAGATGGGATTCCTTTGCCAACAGGTCATCCACTTTGGCCTTCGCAGACTTCGATATTGTCTGATCTCGAAAGGCACCCTTCTTCTTGTAAAATCGCTTGGGTGCATCGTCCAGTGCTTCGAGGGATAGGTCCGAGTGATTTTGTTGGCTAACAAGTAGAGAGAATTCACGTAATGCCCGCACTGCTCCCATTACCATTTCATCAGAGACTGTTTCCACCGCAGTTTTCCTGTCATCTGTGGATCAGACAAGAATTGGAGCGCAATTCACTGCCAGTGTTCTGATCATTCCACGGATCTCTTTACCTTGCCAGGTGCCGCTTATCAAAGAATCGAAGGGTTTAGAGAAGTGCTGGAGACCGGGATATCATGGTACCGATGTGAATCGATTGTCAAATTGATCCTTGAAATTTCTAGCTTTCAGGTATTTGAGCAGCCAGTGCCATAAGTCATTAACTAACCCCAGGAGCAGCTGATGCAATTCATCAGGCTGCCAAAGCCGATAGACATTGCAGAGAGGGTGGTGCCAGAACTGGTCACGGATTGGGTGGATGCCGAGAGTGTGCAGAGTATCAATATGATTGTCCTCGAGCAGCTCCAAGTAAATATGCTGCTCTCTTGAGTTATCGAGTGGTCGAAAAGTGGAATGCCCCATCGGCACACCTTCAGGAATTTCACACATCGGGCATGAGCCATATGAGACTTGAGCAATCATGAATTGTTCCGGATAATCCCCGACCCAGGCAGCCAAAAGAGGGTAACATTGTCGCTGGAATCCATCTGCACAATCCCATTTCAAGCCAGGGCCAGTGATGTCAAGATGCCTCAGTTGAGACAGCACAGTGCCAACTGTGGAATGCCATGCCTCGTCAATGTTTTTGGCACCTTTCGGGGGACATGGGATCAGCCCGAAAGGAATCCATGTGCGCTTTTTAGGTGTACGGCGGATATCTTCTCGAATATTACCAATTGTGAGATACAGCGGCCAGGCATGCTGATCGCCCGAAAAATTGGTCAAGTGAGTCTTGTCGGATGCACAAATGACAGGCACAATCGTCGCTCCGGCAGGAAGTTGATCCTGTGTATCCCACCACCAATCGCCCGTGTTCATCTCGCAGTAGATTCGGCGACCCTCAGAGTCAGCGAGGCGCACAGGTTCAATATCGAGGTGCACCGGAAATGGGAGATGTACCAGAAGGAACTAGATACATTGGACTATATCCCTGTAGTATAATGTTCCGAAGATATGTGAGTCATCTTCAATCCAACTATCATCGCCGAGCCCAAAATTGAGTTCAGAGAGCAGCTTTCGTAGGGCATCTGCTGATTGACATGATTCGATTTTGTAGTTGTCCAGTCCACGCCTGAGATGTTGATCTATCCAGCTTTTCGTTTGTTGGCGAAATGACTGAGCCTGCTGAAAGTCATGTGCGGACCGAAATGGATGCCATGGATTTCATTGTTCTGAGTACTTGCGATGCTTGTTGTACAATCCAGTTGCTTTGCCATATGCTTTCCCCCCTGCATTGTCCAGTCCAACTACCTGCCGATGAGCCTTTCTCTTTGTTGGATCAGGGGTACAGGTGAGATCAGGCTGCTGAGAGTCAATAGGGTCTTCGTTGGGTGTATCTTCTGGTGGTGGTGCACCCGGTACGTTTTCTATGAGTGGATCGTTAATTGGCAGTTTGTCGATGGCCATTCTGGTGCACCTACTGTAGTCAAACCATGATGGCTCAGGGTGATCCCAGCCAGCAGGTGGTAGAATCCCATTCGGTAATTGCCCTTCATTCATTGATATTGGGTGATATTGTTGATAGTGAGCTTCCAGTCGGTTCTGGTTGCATAATTTCATTTTGCAGATAACGCATTTAACATGTTTCCGGCAAGTGTTGACCATATTTGAGAAACGCTCTGTGTTCTGACGAATCTCGTTGATGCTTCAGGGGTTATGGTTTGTTGCTGGATTTGAGCCTCAGGGATATTGTTTGAAAGCGAGCTAACTCAGGTTAGCGTATCACTATCAACGCCACATCACACCCCACCAAATGTAGAGGAGGGGTAAAACAAAGTCACCTCACGATCAGTTTTCTTCACAAACTAGGATAATATCTATCAAATCCCGCACAACGATATTGCACATTATCTACTGAAAATTGTTAGCAGAGATAGTTTCTTTTGTCATCACTGCGATCAACTTTTGATACTGATCACCAGGTGCTACCACGATCGGCCTTATCATATACTACGTCACTGCGGCATTGTGTAGATTATGTCTACGCTTGAGCCTCAAGCAGCGCATAACATCAGCTTCATTCAATGAATAGGTAAGTTTCCTAGCTTGGCTGTATGCCCGCTCAATGATCATCGAGAACTGATAGGCCGGTAGGATGTTTTTGTCAGTAACGATCCTTGACCGGTAGGTGGATTCTAAAGAGACAATGAAGTTTACACAAGGAGCTCGAAAGGAAGCAATCACTGTTGCTGCTCGACGAACAGGCCTCATATTGGAATGAAGTAGAAGGTCGTATACACACATTAGGAGTGTAAAATGCCTAGTCATGCTAACCTTCCAACCGGATATATTTCTTGTTGCTTTCCTGGAGATATCATGTCGTATCCCTTCTATGACCTATACAGTTATGAACAGAACAAAGATGAGCTTCCATCCAAGACCCTAGTATACGAGTTCGAGTATGCAACAAAGAAAGGCAGGATGGGTGTTATCATTTCTCTTTCTCAGCCGGGTTTCATGCGATCAAAGGTGTGGTGAAACTCCTCAGTGTGTGACAAATAAGATTGATATAAGAGGCCTTCATTCCGCCGATGGTCACTGCTACCTTCAATATTCTCAACTATACTCTGCTTCATTCGAAATCACCAATTGAATTGATTATTTGATTACAATCATCATTTTGTACACATACCATGTCGACGAACGGATCTCCGCTGAAGACAACCAATATGGCTCCACTGCGTGGCCTGTTTGGCTCACAACACTGCCCAGATGACAATGTGGGAGCATCAGATGCGGGAAATACACTGAACAAAGACACTCAATTCGGGCAACCCACGAATCAATTTCCTCCACCACCGGGGTATAGTTACCCGCCTTCGCAGCTTCCATTTCCAGGCGCTCCCCAGTTCTACCACCATGCCCCATTCAATATGACACCAAGCGCACAACCCAGCTCTGGTGCAACCCAAGGATATGCGAGTTATGGGCCACTGTGGCAAGGATACGATTTCCCCCAAGGAGGTTATGGTGGACCTCAAATGTTCCCCCCTCAGCAATTCCCCGGACAGGGGCCGTCATCTCCAGGCGCACCTCCAGTGCCTCCAGCACTGCCTGGAAGCATTCCAGTCATTCGGCCAACCTCTTCCGCCTCGACACCATACGGACAACTTCCCAGCGCACCTGGAAGACCCCTTATTAGCCTCCCACCGAAACGATTTCAGCCAGCAGCGGAACCGCGCAGGACAGATGTTGCAGGGATTGCGGACTTGCCCCCTTTACCTGAGATTTCTTATGACGAATTCGATGCAGATTATGAGAGCGATGATTCGTCGGACTTGGGCGGGGCTGAAAGCAAAGCCCCAATCAGCTTGAAGCAAACGGAATTCTCCTTGAAGCAATTTGCCAAAAGGCTGGGGCAGCCCAACTTCAGTGCAAGAAAGTAGTGCAAGAAAGTATGGGTGGCTGGGTTTCTCGAGAAGAAGCATCGATCCATTATTTCGGGACAGAACCGCTTGAGACAGCAGCGAGATGGACCCCTGCGCTGGGAGCTGGCGGTTCCAGATTTTTTGGTGACTTTAGAGAAGTGGCTGCCTTTGGAAAACTTCGATAATGCCGAATGGATTCGGCAACAATGGGTTCAGAAGTTTCTGAAGAAATGTGCAAGCGAGGTTCGGGAGGCGAGGAAGAAGGGAAGGCGAGGCAACAAGCGATCGGCGAAGGATTTAGGAGAGCGCGCGGGCAAAAAAGCGAGAGGTAACGTCCCCGAGTTGCCAAATACAACTTTCATGGTTGTAATTCGTCGAGTGCCGAACTGCAACAATGACCCGACATCCAGCTTGCAACTCCAAGCTTCGTACACAGATGTGAGGCACTGGGAGGAGCTGATTGATTTCATCAAAAAAAATTGTGGCCTGAAAGAATGTTACAGGGGTACAACACCTATCCAATAATACTTCGCTAAGTACTATGGGCGCGTACAGCCGTAAATCCTATTTCCTGGTTTCCAAATAATCAACTATTGTATCGTAGGGAATGGCCCCAAACCGATTCCTCTGTTTATGTGACAACTGATATTTTCGAACTTTTCCTGATTTCGTTTGAGACAACGGGACAGCCTGTTTCTTAAATGCTGTTAGGGGTTCTCCCTGACAGTGATAAGAGCACTTGAGATATCAATGACAGCACATACCATGCCGAGACAATCAAGGAGTAGGGGCTCGCAACATGCTCTTTAGCGGGAGTTCATGTTGGTCGCACAACGTGTGGGTACTTCGTTTACACCTGGATACTATGCGGGACATGTACAAAGGTGCACGGCAGTTGATAGTCTATTGCGAGTAAGAGGGCTCCGAACCTCCATCTCGTAACAAGTGGAATAAAGGCAAGGCTCACCCCGGTATAGGAGAATTGTCTCTACCTAAGCATAACGTAACTGAGGGATTCTTGACATTGGCTTTAGCCAGAAGCGAGCACCTTGCATTGATTTGCAGGAGTCTGGATCGCAACGTATGATGCGTGTCAGGAACTACGATCTTTCAGCATGGAGTGGTATCCAAGTAAGCCTGAGAGTATCTACCAAATAAACTCAAAGATAGTGAGAAGTCTAAAGTTGAAAAGAGTGGTCTGATTAAAAGGATCGAAATAATGCGTGTCCCCCGGGAGAGAGAGCACTTCCCACAGGCGCACGAAAATAAGCCGCAAGGATATCTACCGGGCATCGCCAGTAAGTCCCTCTGATAAGTGGCTATCATTGAGCACTTCCGACAGGAGCACGAAAATAAGCCACAAGGATATCTACCTGGCATCGCCAATACGTTCCTCAGATAAGTGGCTATCATTGAGGGATTTAATCATACGTGTCCCCCGGGGGCGAGACCACTTCCGACAGGCACACTAAAATAAGCCGCAAGGATATCCACTGGGCATCGCCAATAAGTCCCTCAGATAAGTGGCTATCATTGAGGGATTTAATCATAGTCTGGATGAGGCGATTCAGGACTATAAAGAGATTACAGAAGAGTTATGGTGTGAGGGATTAATTTAGTTCGGAATCAGGGGATCATCGGGAGCGATGCTAAGCCCGTGCTGAAGTGATAGGGGATCATCGAGAGTGATGCTAAGCCCCTGCTATCCATTCCGAGAGACTATAAAGAGATCACATTGTTCCGACAATGAGAAGGGACAACCGGCTTGAGATACGAAAAGACGGATACCTACCAGCGAAGAAGAATCCTTATCTATTATTGCGTTTTTATGATACCTATACCTACTTCATATCTATACCTAGAATCTATTAGCTTTGTGTAGCGGCAGCCCCGCGCCTTGTTGGATATCATCTGATTGATGACGATTACCTTCGAAAACGACAACGACGTTATTGTTTACGCCCTCGAGAAAATTATAGCATTCGCTAGAAGGACTCAGCAGATCTTTGTGGCGCGGTGTGTTTGGTGGTTAGCATCTGTTGTTAGATTGGAATTGGTATTAATCGCATATATCGATAATCTACGGAAACAATCAGAAGTGTCGCTAGCAAAGGATAAGGAGTTGTCGGCAGACTTAGTCACTTCTATCCAGGAAAAGAAGCAGCCTTCCCCTGTTGCTATAGGTCGCCAGGCTAGGGAAATATCAACAGTACCCCAAGATATACAGGAGGAATCTAGAATCGTTGGCGAGACGGAAAAAGTACATCTGGATCAAGTGTCTCAAATTCACGACACGAATATCGACGTCAGCAATTTGGATCTTGATAAATCCGGAATCGAACGGCAGCTTAGAGTTGTGCAAAGCACTGAGCAGTTCATTCAGAAGTCCCGAAGGGAAAGGAGGAAGTTGGGTAGGCAGAAGCAAGCTGACCCATTGTCCCAAACGAGGTCGGGAAAAGTGCCAGCGAAACCTTTGACAAAGAAATAAAGGCAACAATTACAGTCAATTGCAAAACCGACTATAGCAGAGTATTTGGAACAAAGGAAATAGAATCTACGGCTGTACGCACCCATAGTACTTAGCGAAGTATTATTGGATAGGTGTTGTTACCCCCGGAACAAATGCTTTCCGTTCCTTCTTAGACTTTCGAATGAACCGCTCAGCACTCTCACAAACTCGAAGCTGTCGATCAGGCTCCGGACTATCAAGATCTAAACTGCTTATGTCCTGGCTAGGTTCCCTAGCTTGCCGATCGATCCTCTGACAACCACTGTTCGAGGGGTTGCTTGGCAGGAAAGCGCTATTATCAGAAACTATACTCTGCACCTGGAATAATCTATCCGGATGAACACTTGATAGATTAATACCAGACCTAGATTCTTCTTGGGCGTCTCAAGGTATTGTAGATACTTGTCGGATACTCTGATCGCTAGTTGCCTCGGCTAATCTTCTGTTTCCCTGGGCAGGTATCTCCAATTCCTTCCTTAGATTATCAACACGGATAACTAGCTTTTGTTGCAATCCGATAACCGAGGATATCCACCAAACAATTTGCGCCAGGAAGATATATTGATTTTCTCTTGGGTAAGAGATTATTTTTTTGAGAGCATAAACTTTGACGTCATTGTCGTTCTCGAACGTAATGGTCATTTGTCGAATGAAGATAGTCAATGGTGCGGGGCTGCCGCTACACAAAGCTAATAGATTCTAAGTAGAGATTTAATAGGTATAGGTATCATAAAAACGCCATGATAAATAAGGATATTTCTCCGCTGGTAGGTATCGTTTTTTCTCTCACTGTTTGAGCTTCCCTTCTTCATTGCCGGAACAATGAGATCTCTTTATAGTCTCCCAGCATCAATAGCTCGGGCTTCGCATCGCTCTTGATGATCCCCTTACCTTTCAACTCGGCATCGCTCTCGATGTTCCCCTATCTGCTGAACTATAATTTATTCCCTCAAATGACAGCCGCTTATCTGTGGGTCTTAGTGACATCGCCCGGTAGATATCCTTGCGTCTTATTTGTTGCGCCTAATCGGAAGTGCTCGCGAGTCCTGAAGGACACGTATCATCATCAGAATATTCCTTTGCAAATCGTTGTCTTAATCGATAGTTGGAACGCCCCACCAAACGGTGAACACGTCTTCTTATTTAATAACTCATAGCTCTTCTGAGGAATAACCTCTCTATGCCAACGTAGAACATATGTGCGTAATCTATCCTCCTAGATTATCTTGCAGAACCATCCACCCGGATCAAGGGGTAGCATCCGCTATTGGCTTAATGCCAACGCCATTATTCCCTCAGTCCTATGTGCTTAGGTAGTCATCCTGACCCGGACGTGCCCCGCTATCCGGGGAGCCCTTCACTAACACGACTGCCGTGCATATCATATGCAACCGCATAGAATCAAGAGTAAAACTGGTTGAGGACAACTTGCTCGGTGGGACTCATGTCCGTTCGATCTGGCAGGATGCCGCATCATCAAATCAGCTGCCGCAGCACTATGCTTTCAAAGAATCCACCAAGCCTCAGACTTGCCCAATTGAGTCGTGATTAGTGTCGCCCCTACTAAAGGGTAACACCTCATGGATTTACCCTTTCAAGTACCATTACACTGCTAGAGGAGAACCCCTAACAAAGAACCATACTGTGTGACTGCGTTATACAAATGCAACTTGACGCAGGATGAATTGGACAAAGAGCATATGGGATTATATGCACCGGGGCAAATGATGAATGACCCTCTATATGGTCAGATATCATACAACAGTTCCCTTTCAAATGCCTTCAAGTTGAAACTGGGACACGATGGGCAACTATTGTTGGTAGAAATGAAGGCAGCGACAGGGAAGGAGATTGCCAAGCATGAAATGAGACCGGCCAAGGTAATACCCGCTAGCCTTGGTATAGTAAGTTATGCCCACTGCTAATCCGTATGCTTAGACTTCGGAGGGATCTGATGAAAATGAAAGAGTGGTGGATGAGGAGGCAGGTGGGAAAGAGATTGATAGCACTAATGTAAGTTCTGATTGAGTGAATAGAATTGATTATATACCACATATTATTGGGTCCAAATGCTTGTCTGTGAAATACCTAACAATGATATCAATTTCAGTAGCGCCGGAGTATGAGCCCATCTGCCTAACTGACCTCGGAGCAACTGAAAGAGATCATTGAGGATGAAATGAAGACCAACCAAGGTTCAAGAGAGGTTCAGGAGCAAGTGGAGGATGGCGAGGCGGTCCTCAATCCAGATAATACCAGTTCAGTCTTGAGCACTGTTCTCAACACAATCAACAACGAATTTGAACACAAGTGCCTTGATGAGGCAGTCAGGCTGCTGAATGCCCATCCGATTCGCCAATCAACAGATGACCGTGTGCCAGGCCACAAGTATTCAATTCCAGGCCTGCCGGGAACTAAGTTTCTGGCGCGCCAGGTGTGGGCCATCTGGTTCATCGTGAGGTGATGGGTTTGGGATGCTGATATGCCAGGAGCACTGGTGGTGGATGAAATGGGTCTTGGAAAGACTTTCACCTCCGTTGCAGCAGCAATGCTTTGCAAATTGGTCACTGAGAAAGTTGTAATGGGGTTGCCACTGTCCATTTTATGGGGGAATACCCTTGAAGAGTGGGTGATTTTGGTGCACAACAACTTTCCTGGCATTGTCGGTGAAGAGCGGGAATGGTATCCGCTCCAGAGATTGAATTCTGTACCACGCCGCCTGTTGGAGATACAGACAACACCACCTCATGGGCATTCGGCACTCATATCGGCCCATGAACCAATCTTGGTAGTCACAATGCCCGGAGTGGCAGAGACTTTCAAGACTGTCATCGATGAGATGACACATGGAACCGATTTCAACCTGGTCAACTTGTTGCACCCCAAAAATGCGAATCTCACCCACGAGGATCTGAACACCAGTATTCACAAGCCGGAAAACCGATGGAATATCCACCTGGTGTCGTATGATACCTTAACATCTAGAGCAAAACCATCAAGTACTGGCCGGCTGTCACACTGTACATGGAGTTTTGGGATTTTTGATGAGTCTCATCGGTACAAGACGAAAAATAGTGTGGGCTGGCGAATTGCGACGAACACGATAATTGGATTCAAACGTCATGTCACTGCAACGCCGGGATTCCATTCACTCTATGACTGGTGATATCAGGTGATGTGGCTGTTTTCAGGTGCGCCTGAAGATCCAGAGGATGAGACTGTGATGGAAATGTACGGCGCCGATGCACTGTATTCCGCTGTGAAGAGTTCGATGCATGCCATCCGGACTGTAGACCAGGACGCTCAACAGGATGCGGCACACCGGATGATCCAAATAGCAAAGCCCTGGACTATAAGGAGGTGGTCAGAATCGAACCTTGCGAATGGAAAACCCCTGGTTCGGATACCAAAGGAGAATGCACACCTTGTTGATCTCGAATGGACTGAGGAAGAGCAAGCCAAACTCAAGACCCTTGTGGAGAGATACACTTCACGGGGTGCGTCCGGAGCGTGGAGGGTACATAGATGGCGCCTGGCATGTTTCTCATTGGTATTGGGAGACACCAAGGATCGGAATGATGTTTCAGGACAATGGTACAATGAATGGCCACCCGACACTTGGGTGGATTCTCCGATTTTCTGATGCCTGAGAGACACATTTCTGCCAATGCTTGTCAAGGAACCTGCGGAGTATCCCGAACCTGACGAAGATGAAGCATCAAACGAGCCACTCCTGCACGAACCCGAAAGTAATAAATGCGCCTTGCCAAGTGCACCTCCTCCGCAAAAGGCGGTGCTATTTGGTCCTCTTCCTGGCCAAGTTCTTCATTTGAAGTGGTGGCTCACAAAGTTTTTTGCAGATCATCTGGATATTTTCTACATGTATGCAGAAATGGGCAACGATGAGCACACAGAAATGCAGCTCAAATTGCAAGATTCGCCAAATCCCTCTGTGTTCGTAACTACACCCAAAGTGGGTGGGACAGGCCTCAATCTCACCGCAGCGAACCATGCGGTGATGACTCAGAAGTTCTGGGTGTTGAATGAGCAGCGCCAGGCATTTGCACAGGTTGTCCGACTTGGGCAAAACAGAGTTCCACACACATGGCTATTGAACACTGGACCCAATGGTTATGATAACAGAGCAAGTGATCTCCACCAGCTCTCTGGGTGGCACAAATGAGAGTCCTGCATGGTCTGATGAACCGACCAAACATCACGACGACGATGATAAACTGGATTCTGCAGTGTCGTCAGGACCATACCAAGCGGCTTACAGAGCAAGGAGATTTCGTGCCGTCAGATGGTGAGGATGAACGATCATGATCTGAGCAGTGAAATGAAGGTATCCCTCTTTAAACATTCATCCAACACAATCTCACCAACTGATGCAACATAGGCAAATGGTATGGAGAATATGGTGCGATTGAGGAGTCAGGGAGTATTGGTTCGAGTTCGATTCCATTTCGTGTTAGATGATTATAGTGATGAGTATGAGATGAAGTCAATGGAAAACAGACATCTGGTAAACTGAATCATAGCCTGAATTGGATAAACCAATATGTGATGAAAAGCAGGCGCGCCAATTTGATGGTGGACTAAGTCAAATTCCGCTGTGCCGTATATTCTCTTGTGAGAATCCGTCGAAGCTGCGCATTTTCATTGTATATTGTCCGTGTGACATTGTGTTAACGATATCTGCAAACGAGATCCGTTTTTTCTGGTGCGCCTGAACCTCCAAGTTTGTTTCATATTATTTGATGTGTGGCTATTTGAGGCGCACTGGATACTACATTCACGAAAGGATTCGGGATACTCAATGAAGTGACCATATTGACTGATTTTCAGTCAATTGCACAAGAGAATTGCTGTGAACATCACGACTCTCCTGAGAAAGATCCAGCTCTGAATATCTAATCATCCCGGGATAGAAAGACAGTCTAAGCGATATCGAGTTGATGTATCGTATCCTGAGACATGGCTTGCGTATTCCAGGCTTACCCGAATAGTACAGCCGAGCATTTCCTCGCTCAGGAATGAAGTTCAGGCACACCTGAAAAGCACTATGCTGTCGAGTTTGATGGTCTCAAATTTGACACCGCACACCAATTTTGACAAGCCGCCACTCATGATGATCATATGCTCCCACTCCCAGGCGCGCCTCGGAACGATTCACATTTTGCTCCATTCAAGGCATATTTTCTTCCTTCCTGAATGCTTTGAGTCTGTGCCTGCCAGCACACACCGAGAATCATCTTTCAGATACGACACTGTCAGGTGCAGGCACGGCTTATCCCTCTCGGCCTAAGCTAATATCCGAATCTTTGCTTGCTTGGTATGTGAAGGCCGCTGCTTAACTGCCATAAATGTCATGCTCCGTGTCAAACTATCCTTTGGAGGAAGGTATCCACCACACGCTTACCGTAGATGCACAGCCCTGGGCGATAAGTTTCCACACTTCACTGCATTTTGACTAAGAAGTATGTTCGGACCTATTCATTTCCCAGATCCTAAAATAGCTTCTGTCGTTTGGGCTCCATAATTGAGCTGCAGCTTGAGAGAGTGAACCTCAAAAGACAGCTTCGACTCAGCGACTCTGCAGATGACGGGCAACTCCCGCTCCCTTGTATTTCATACTTCCTCAAATAGGCTTAAATTCACAGCTCTTCTAATGCAGACTTAACTACATTTTGACTAACTTGTATGTTTGGGCCTCCAAACCGCCGTATCTTAAAATATATTATGTGAACCGATTCCCATCAAGAGAGCTCGAAGAGATAGAATCTGAATGGCAGTCTCTGCTCAGCGGCTCAATTGGTGACCAGCAAGCTCCCACCCACCACATGTCTTGAATGCCTGAAGTTCGTGACAAATCATAAACAGTCGATATCTTGATTTCCGCCAACGTCCAATTCCAAGAGTGCATGAAGAACAAATCGTGACGAAAGCTCGAGTTATGAAAAGGCAGTTTCTGAGAGTACAAGTAATTGTCAAAGTAAGGCGAGCCTGCAATCCCAGCCATTACATTAGATTGTATCCTGCATGCCGACTCAATGCTCGCTGAACCTCAATTGGCCAGAACTGCATGCTGTTATTTGTCTTTCCGCTGTCAGATGAAGTCTTATGACGCATTCATATCATTCTTATGCAGTGGTTTGAACCCCAATATTTATGTTAAGTCAACATTGTAGCATTGAGACTCAAAATGAGTTTGTGATTTAATGATGCGGTGTTTACAAGATAGTATGCG
>Ga0307512_10003173_pt1 | contig 19497 bp, 14 predicted proteins | sample 14_EM_MG_FD_200267 | JGI IMG/M metagenome (GOLD analysis project Ga0307512, IMG submission 200267) | Populus trichocarpa ectomycorrhiza microbial communities from riparian zone in the Pacific Northwest, United States - 14_EM | ecosystem: Host-associated > Plants > Roots > Unclassified | place... | reverse complement strand
CAATGAGAAGGAGTTGGATATTATGCGCCTCTTACTGGAGCACGGCGCCGATACCGGCGCACAAGATAATGACGATTTGACACCACTTCATCTGGCGGCCAGCGATGGGCGGCTCACAGCTGCACAGCTGTTGATCAAGGTTGGCAGCATTGTCGATGAGCAGAGCAAGCTCGGCAGGACACCACTTCATTATGCGTCGTGGAACGGACATCCCAATTTGATGCGACTCTTATTGGATCACGATGCGGATATTGGAGCACAGACAACCAATCACGATACTCCGTTACATATGGCAGCACAGGAGGGGAAGCTCAGTGCTACACAGCTGCTCCTTGGGTGCGGCGCAATCGTTGACGCACAGAACAACACACTCTCGACTCCACTGCATCAGGCAACATGGCGTGAGCAGCGCGATGTAGTACAACTCTTATTGGAGTACGGTGCGGATGTGAAAGTACAAGACAGTGACGACGACACGGCGCTCCATCTAGCAACACAAAAGGGGAATCTCTCGATCACTCAGTCACTGATCAACCATGGTGCAGATATTCATATGGTGACTAAACTCGGTCGGACACCGCTACACCACGCTTCGTGGAGTGGAAACCCTGATATCGTCAAACTCCTACTGGGGCGCGGTGCGAAGGTGAACGCACAAACTTTGGACATTAGCACTCCGCTACATCTAGCAGCAAAAGAAGGGAAGCTCGCGGTCGCAGAGCTGCTCATTGAGCATGGCGCTGTCGTTGACTTGCGGAATAAGGCTGGCTGGACTCCACTTCATAACGCATCCATGGGTGGACATCCAGACGTCATACAGCTCCTACTCCGACATGGCGTGGATGTGAATGCACAGACCGATGGGAAAAATACTCCACTCCATATGGCCGCACAGGAAGGGCAGCTCGCAGCCGCACGGCTACTACTCGATCATGGTGCATCTATCCATCTGTTGAATAAGGATGGCTGGACCCCACTACATCAGTCGGCACGGAATGAACATATCGCCGTCATGCAGATGCTATTGGAACATGGGGCGGACGTAGACGCACAGGACAGAGAAAATGATACACCACTACATATATCAGCACAGGAGGGGAAGTTCGCAGCTGCAAACTTTTTCCTCGAGAATGGCGCAAGTGTTAATGCGCAAAATGCGTCCTCGTGGACGCCACTACATCACGCCTCGTGGTGCGGATATCCTGAGATCGTTCAGCTCTTATTGGACCATGGTGCACATATCGAGGCAAAGGATAAGGACGGTGACACTCCACTACATCTAGCGACACACAAAGGAAAGCTTGCGGCTGCAGAAATACTGCTCAAACACGGCGCAGCTGTTGATGTGCGGAACGAAGGTGGTTGGAATCTACTACACCAGGCATCGTTAGGTGATGATCCTGACTTGATGCGACTCTTACTGAAGTACCACCTGAACGTGGAAGCTCGCGATAACGAGAAAGGCGCAACCCCACTTCACATAGCAGCCATGAAGGGGAATTTTGCGGTAGTTCAGCTGCTGCTTGAGCACGGCGCGATTGTTGATGTGCGAGACGCGGAAGATAGCGTCCCACTGCATCTGGCGTCACTCGGTGGACATCTCGATGTCGCACAACTCTTACTAGATCACAATGCAGCCGTTGAGGCTCTGGATTCCGACAACCAAACCCCGCTATTCATGGCAGCACGGAGAGGGAATCCCGCTGTCGCACAGCTACTGCTCGAGCATGATGCCGTCGTTGATGCATGGGACAAGGCTAGTCATACACCACTGCATCAGGCGTCGTGGACCGGATGTGCCAACGTCGCACGCCTCCTCCTTCAGCATGGTGCAACTTTGGAGGCAACTGATACGCAGCTGAACACTCCAATGCATTTGGCAGCAGAGAAGGGGAACCTCGCAGCTGTTCAGACCCTGCTCGAGCACGGTGCAGTCGTCCATGTGCGAAATACGATTGGGTGGACACCCCTCCATCATGCATCGAGGCATGGACATACTGACGTCATTCACCTCTTACTTGAGCACCGAGCGGATGCAGACGCACAGGACAATGACCACTTGACCCCGCTACATGTAGCCGTCACCGAGGTGAAGGTGGAGGTAGCACAACTCCTGCTCGAATATGGCGCAAACGTTCATGCACGGAACAAAAGGCGCCAAACGCCATTCCAGATTGCCCTAGCGACAGGAAATCAAGAGCTTTTACAGGTGCTCTCCGAGTCTGAGGATCGACTCGGATCAGCCGAATAAATGACATACCACTTAGAGGTCCTCTCAAGAATATGTAAGTACGGGAATATGCCCCCATTTTTTATAACCCAATGGCATTCAAATGACCTTTCAACACAGTATTTTCAAAACGTATCATAGCGCAAGTCGGAGATGCGCTCATGTCACTGAGGGGTGAGGCCCACGATGTAATGACTTCGAAAGAACACGCACAACCCCCGTTATTATTGGTCTATTAATTTTCGGCAATTAGGATGCACTGTTTAACGTCACACTTTCGAAGAGCTTGAACTTCTGAGAGGAGGTTGACAGAGTAGAGAACAGCAGGTTCAGAACTTTCATCGTTGATCATAGGTTTTATAACGCATGTATACTGATATGATACATTTTTTTCAAATCTCGCCACTGACTTAAACTGATACTATATAATGAGAAAAAAATTCTCAGGAAACAAAGAAAATCCAGATACCTTGCCATGGATAAAACCGCCAACTATCTCCCATGAGCCCTCGCATGTGCGGACTAGTCACTGTGTCGTCACACCCACTGCGTCGTGTGCCCACTTTCATGCGACAATTGGTATTGGAGAAAACGGCCTAAATAAAGCGCTTCCTGTTCGGGAAAATGCGTCAAAGTTGGTTCCATATATTGAAAGAGGAAGAAAGGGAAGGAGCGAGAGCGATCCGCCTTTGATAATCCCAGTGCAATGGCAGAGGTGCGGCGAGAATTTGAATATGCCTGTTGGGCGCTAACAGCGTTTAAAGCTTTTAAAGCCCCACTGGCGCCAACCCTCGCCGGGACTTCCCACAGACCCAGAAAACTCCGACAGGCCACGCCTGCTCAAAGCCTCAAACAACAAATTTGAAAGTAGTTACTCTTAACCGACCTCCGCGGTTCCCATGCCAGTTTTCATACCCCATGGACAACCTAACCTGCTCTCTCAAGCATGAACCTTTCTCCACCAGGCACTTCTTCCATCACCACAACTGTCACAATGACAACAACTATAAGAGCCGCAATCAACACAAGTAGCAGTTGTGTGCCAGCCAGATATGCAAGAGTAGCCTTTATCCGGTGAGTGTGATATTTTCTAATTGCGAATGCATCACGCGGTTGGCTTTGTGGGGGCGGGCCTCAGTACGATCCACTGGCACAAGTTCGTAGGCTACTCGACGTTGCAGCTGACCCTCCTGCTCCTGGTTGGCATCATCGCACAAGGACTGGGAACATAGTAAGTTTGAAAACCCGTGCAGGAAACCGTCTAAGGCGCTTTCCAGCGTATTCTGGCTTGTTCAGAAGAGATATCGCATCTCCACGAAGAGGGTGACCTGATCCCCCTGTAACTGCCTATGTCATCGCTGATCGATATCATCAACATGTTGGTTCAGATGTTGCTTTTCGTTGTATTCTGTATCTTAGTGAGTAGGATGCGACATGCGAGCTGAAAGTATTCCGAATAGTTTGACCTTAGGTTCTCACTGTTTGGGGTCTTGTCGGCGTTCACACAAACAAGATAGGCTATAAACACGTTTGGGAAATCTGGTATGCATAACTTAACTTTTTCCTTACGTGACATGCGTTCACGTAGAATCAAATGCTCTATCAGGTTTTCTACGGATTCTTTGTCTGCCCATGGTACGCATTCAGCCAGACCATGATCTGCGAGGTGTCCCCTCTCCCTCAAATGTCCCGTGTTCCAATCATTTTGTTTGCCGAGATCAAAGTCCTGAATGGCTGGAATTTTGGACAGGTTCCTCTTCTTTTCTCTGTTTTTTCTCTGTTCTCTGTGGTAACACCCGTCTCTATTGCTCGTGCGCATCGCATACTGACAAAGTGATGAAGATTGGAAAGACATCGGCGGTCATTGGACCATTCGTTTCCGAGGCTATCATCTCTGCTTCGGGGAACAACAACAATATGCCATTCACGTTTTTGTTTGGACCGTGAGATTACCCCTCTGACGCGACATCCCGTCGACGCTCACACCGCAATTCTCAGTGGGATGTTGAGCACTATCTTTCTATTTATGCTGGATGTAGAGAAGAGCCGGATCGAGTGTGAAGAGTTTGTAGCAGCAGAAGCCCGACATGGGGTATTCAGTACAAACAAGTAGGAAGTCGTATCTGAAAACCATGACTTCAATTGGATCCCAGGGAATATGATCGTCCCGGTGAAAATTGCCCCCGCTGACTTTTGGCGCCTCGCCGAGAGTGTAGGAACAGGAGTCTGTTTACACCTGTGGCGTGTCACTACAGCAGTATTCCTCCATCCGGAAACGCTTCCGCTCTAGCCGGGAGAGGAACCCGCGCTCGCTGTTGGTTCCGGCCGCGCACGTGCGGGTCAAGCGTTCCTGGGCCGTCCCGGCATGGGGCAGCCTTCGGTGTGGGATGGCCGCTGTCCACATGCGACCCAGTGTCACTCCAGTTGTCATGAATAACTTATCCATGCCAAACAATGCCAGTACCCACATGACGAGCCGCTCTCTGTACGTCTGCGTTTCGGATCCATCGGACTCCCTGATAGAGGTCGGCTGGTGACCAGTCAGAGGTCATTGCCCCGCCGTCCCGGTATCGGTATATGATATGATACAGTTCGGGAAAACAGGGAAGGTCACGAACTCTCGTGGCCGGACGCATGCATCACGTTGCTCCGCGAGGTGCCTCCTTTTCTGTCAATGTAACGTTGAATGGGGTCCCCGCCAAAGTCATCTGACCGCTGTGGGCTGCCCAAAACTCGAACGCGTGAAAGAGGGTAAGGCTGAACTACAAGAAATACGAGTCGACATACGGGCGAAGTCGTTGTGCTCGAGAGGCCCTCGACCTCCGTCCCCCCCGCGCGCAAAGCAACTCGATTTTTCCGCGACCTTAGTTTGCACAACGCGTGGTCTGACGAAAAGTCATTGACTAATCGGGGATTCGATCTCGACATGACTTGCTTCTCGGTCCGCTCGGCCCCCGTAACGTGGCCGCCTTTTTTTTTTTTTTTCGACGCGCGCGCTTCTTCGCGGATTTTGTAAAATGGGAGACTTGATTTCGAGCATCGCATGGTATGCATATCGTCGCGTCCTTATTTGATCCAACTGGCTGACCTGCGCGCGCCATGCCAGGGTCAAGCGGGGCGTCTCGGCGCGCCATCCTTCGAAACAACCTCTGAATGACGCCGATATAGACCGGATCAAAGAGATCGCCCATGTAGAGCTCGAGGATGCGCGCACCGAACTAGAACGCGCGAGTGCCGCCGCACACTTTATGGACCAAAGAAACGAGGACGGGGATGGTGGTGGGGATGTGTACGACATTGTTGATGACGACGAGGATGACTCGGCATGGGTGGAGTGCGTTTTGCCCGCTCCCGCCGCCGATTGGCTGACTGACCTTCTCGTAGCGAGGATTGCGAGCCCATGGATGAGGACACGGGCAGGGAGGACACCGCCTCAGGACGAAATGGAGATCTTTCCAAGTACAATTTGGATGCGTACGACGATGAAGACGATGGGCCGACATCGAGTGCGTCAGGTCATGCCATTTTTGGGATCACCGCCATATATCCTGCCTAGCTCTTGGTCCCTTCACCAACATAAAAGGGTTACAGTTCTACCGCGACAACGATGACGACCCATACGTCACGCTTAAGGAGGTGCGCGCCACTCCCCATATTACTATTCACCTGATACATATGTAGTCCGGTAGGATGATCAAGAACTCGAGCGCGAGGAAAATGAAGTATTACCGACGGACAACATGCTCGTTACCGCCATCGTCGAACAAAATGTGCCTCAGCTCCACTTTTTCGTCTACGACGAAGCGACGGAGTATTTGGGCCCACACCACGACCTGCTACTGAGTAGCATGCCTCTCTGTCTCGAATGGCTCGACTACCCTGTCTCGTCGACCCCTTCTGCTATGGACACTGGCGACGAATCCGCGCCTTCACCGCCGCAGTTCGGAAATTATATCGCCATAGGCACCATGGACCCAGAGATCGAGATTTTCTCCGTGGATCTCCTCGAATCCGTATGTCCCGACATGGTTCTCGGCGACCCCAAGGCAACAGCAGCGCACGTCCCCGAGCCCGCCGGCACAGGGAAGAAAAAGCGCAAAAAGGCGAAGCATCGCGGAGTCAGTGAGAAGCACCATGTCGATGCAGTCCTCTCGCTCTCATGGAACCGCATGGCGCGGCAAATGCTCGCCAGTGGTAGCGCGGATCGCACGGTCAAGCTGTGGGACCTTTCCCGTGACCAGAAAGAGGGAGCCTTTCGTAGTTTTGAGAAGCTGCACAAGGACAAGGTTCAGGCCGTGCAGTGGAATCCAGCAGAGCCAGCGGTATTGCTCAGCGGGAGCTACGACCGTACCGTGCGGGTGTTCGACTCCCGAGCGCCGGACGCGAGCGTTGGTGCCGTCGTGGGTGCGGATGTCGAGGCAATACGATGGGATCCATGGGATAATCACGGCTTCTATGTGGGTCTACTATTTTCTGTTCCCTTGTAGCTGCATGTCTGACAAGGAGTGCTGCTTTCCTGGAATAGGTATCGTTAGAGAACGGAATGGTGGTCAATTTCGACGCAAGAACGTTGCCATCAGGCCCCAACCAACCATCACCCGCGCGCTTCACCATCGCGGCCCACGATGGCGCAGCGTGTGCTCTGGACGTGAACTCGCACATTCGCGGATGCCTTGCGACGGCGGGCACGGACAAGATGGTAAAAATATGGAACGTTCAAGGGGAAGGCGAGACAGGTGGGAAGCGACAGGTCAGCCTCGTCGCTGGGCGCGACCTCGGGCTGGTGGGTTTCTTACGCGCATATGTCCACCACATGCGAAGAGGTGTGCTTATCTTCATCTACTTAGGGCGAGGTATTCTCGGTGGTGTGGTCGCCGGACGACCCATTAACACTTGCGGCGGCAGGCTCGAAAGCCAAGTTGCAGATTCGGGACGTGGGCGCGAACTTTGGCGCGCGCAAGGTTTTTGGTACGTGACTCGCCGAAGCGGGGCGTACGTTAAAAGAGAAAAAAGACTGGTGGCGTCATTAGTGGTGCAGACGATGACGAGGACTAGTGGTAGGATGCCTGCTCGCGTGTCATCCCATGATCTGCACTAAAACCTACCCCTTTCGGTCCCCCGCAGCAACTGGTCTAGTCAATCAGTACTCAAAGTACTCAACCTCAAAGACCCATGCAAAAATCTCAACCATTAGACCATAATCACTTTCGCCATCATGAGATTAGAACCCCAAGTGGCACGTGAACGTGTGAACGCGAACTTCGATTAATATTGTCTCTTAGGAATCGCACCGCGTTTCACCGGTCCGATTTAGCCGCAGAGGCATACTAGGGAGCTTCCTCTCGATGATGAGCACCCGCGGTCTTGCTGGCGCGTCAAACTAGACGGAAATCTCCAGCGAGAAACGAACATTGAGCTAACACCGAGTTTCGAAGAGCCAGGAATGGCACTCGTAGTGCGTACGATAGACGTAATTTTGGCCAAGGCCTTGCGTTGACTGATGGCGTCTTGTAGTACTTTGTGAGCCTCTTCCCATTCCGGTCGACAGATTTCGGGCCTGCGAGCAACCCGAAGAAAGCGCTTGTTATGGGCAAAATCCAGCTCACTGCACCGAGTCACTCTCAAAACTGATATGCCACCCGCTTCTGTGCACTATCCACACGACCTCACGCTTCCTTTTCCGCTTTCACTTTCGATTTATCGCTGATTCCATCGTTGACATCATCATACGGGAAAGCCTTGATACCGCGTTTTCTTGCCTATAATGTAAACTGTTATGGGACTCGCCCTTTCCGGTTGGTTACTTGTCCCCGTCGGTTAACATGTCTTTCGTTCGTTATCGAAGGGCCCACGGTGTCTGGTATTCGGTGGGAGGTCATAGAGTATAATGTAGTTGGATTCAAAGTTTGATGACTGATTCGTTAACAAGTCTGACAGAGCGATACCGGCAAAGAATGGGAAGCTGTAGAGTGACAGAACCCTTTCGAAAGCCTTCCAACTGCACCGCGCACAGTACGTACAAGCTCTCACCCATTTCCCTGGCAAACCATGTATCGTATTGTAACTGGGGCTAGATCGCGGACTCGGACGACTGAGAAGTGAGAACCAAGCATGGAAGACTGGAAGTCATGGCCACCTTGTCCCCTCAGTCTTCCCATGATGACTCGCGACACGAGACTAGCAAATACGGCGTGCGAGCGGATCGATTAGATATCCATGCACATTCAGTTGACATCCTACATTCCTTAGCTGTGACAGTTGCACATTGCACACCCGTTTAATTAGAACCCTAGAACTTTATTACAGTCGTTTATATAGTCGTAGCTAGTTTGTTTGTACCCTCAGTTCCCGTGCTTACCCCACACGTTCTGAGGCTCGAAGCGTGTTACAGCGTGCCCGGAACTCACCTCATAGCGCTCGTTTGCTTTCTCCAGAGACGACCATGGGGACATACAGCTGGTAGATATCAAGATCTCGGAGGTCCGTACTAGCAAACCCAAGCCAACCTGCAGAAGTGAACGCGGTGGGAGAATGGACGATGATGAGATGAGAGTGGTGCTCGTTCCCAGTCTCGTGACCTTACCCTACCTTACAATTATAGTTGCCATTGCTGTGACAGTTGTGGTGGTGATGGGGGAAGGGCCTGGGTGGGGAAGGCTCTTACCCGAGAGAGAGACAGCTCCATGGGGCATGGCGTGGGAACCGCGGAGGTCGAATTTGGGAGTAACTACGTTCAAATTTGGTGTAGTTAATTTGGTGTAGTTTGAGGCTTTGAGCAGACGTGGTCCGTGGGAAGTTCAGTTACTGTACCTTCGTCCACACAGGATTATCAAAGTTACTTTCTCTTTCAAAAAAAATGGAACCAGCTTTGCCGCATGTCACCTACTCCCAAACAGGAAGCGCTTTATTTAGGCCGTTTCTCCAATACCAATTGTTGCGTGAAAGTGGGCACACGACGCAGTGACTATAGTCGGGACGTGCGAGGGATAATGGGAGATGGTTGGCAGTTTTACCCATGGCACGGTATCCGGAATACCTTTGTTTTCTGGGCACTTCTTTCTCATTGTATCTGCTCAAGTTGGCGGCGAGATTTGAAAGTGTATCACCAGTATACACGCGCTGTAAGACCTATATCAACAACGAAAGTTCTGAGCCTACTGCTCTCTACTCTGTCAACAACCTCTCAGAAGTTCAAGCTTTTCGAAGTGTGATTTTAAAAAGTGCGTCTAAATTGCTGAAAATTAATAGACCGATAATAACAGAGGTCGCGCGTGTTCTTTCAAAGTCATGACACCGTCCGCACACCACGCATGGTACAGTCCATTACCTCCGATATGGCACCTCACAGGCCTCACTCCTCAGCGACGTGAGCGCATCTCCAACTCGCGCTATGATACGTTTTGAAAACACTGTAGTGAAAGATCATTTGAATGTCATTGGGTATTCAAAATAGATTCCCGTACTTACATATTCTTGGGAGGACCTCTAAGCCATATGGCATTTACTCTGCTGATCGACGCTCAAACTCGAACAGAAGCTGTGCAAGCTCTTGATTTCCCGTTGCTATGGCAATCTGGAATGGCGTTTGGCGCTTTTTGTTCCGTGTGTGAGCATTTGCGCCACATTCGAGCAAGAGTTGTGTAACCTCTATCTTCGTCTGGGCGACGGCTACATGCAGCGGAGTCAAGCGCTCGTTATCCTGTGCGTCTGCATCTGCTCGGTGCTCAAGTAAGAGGTGAACAACATCAGCATGTCCATAAAACGATGCATGATGAAGGGGTGTCCAGCCCATCTTATTTCGCACATGGACGACTGCACCATGCTCGAGCAGGGTCTGGACAGCTGCGAACTTCCCCTGCTGTGCTGCTAAATGGAGCGGTGTGTCTAGTTCATTGTCAGTTGCCTCTAAAGTTGCACCATGTTGAAGGAAGAGGCGTGCGACGTCGGCACATCCGGTCCACGACGCCTGATGCAGTGGGGTATGGTCAGCCTTGTTCCGCTCATCAACGACGGCATTGTGCTTGAGCAGTAGCTGCGCGACTGCAAAATTGCCTTTCCGCGCCGTTATATATAGCGGTGTTTCGTGCCTGGAATCCAGTGCCTCAACGACTGCATTGTGATCTAGTAAGAGTTGTGCGACATCGAGATGTCCACCGAGGGACGCATGATGCAGCGGGACCCTATCTTCCGCGTCTCGCACATCAACAATCGCGCCGTGCTCAAGCAGCAGCTGGGCTGCCACAGAATTCCCCTTCATGGCTGCTATATGAAGTGGAGTTGCGCCGTTCTCGTTATCGCGAGCATCCACGTTCAGGTGATACTTCAGTAAGAGCCGCATTAAGTCAGGATCATCACCTAACGATGCCTGGTGTAGTAGATTCCAGCCACCTTCGTTCCGCACATCAACAGCTGCACCATGTTTGAGCAGCATTTCTGCGGCCGCAAGCTTTCCTTTGTGTGTCGCTAGGTGTAGTGGGGTGTCACCGTCCTTATCCTTTGCCTCGATATGTGCGCCATGATCCAATAAGAGCTGTACGATCTCAGGATATCCACACCACGAGGCGTGATGTAGTGGCGTCCATAAGGAAGCATTTTGCGCGTTAACATTTGCGCCATGTTCGAGAAAAGCTTTTGCGGCTGCGAACTTCCCCTCTTGTGCTGATACATGTAGTGGTGTATCATTTTCTCTGTCCTGTGCGTCCACGTCCGCCCCATGTTCCAATAGCATCTGTATGACGGCGATATCTCCATTGGGCACCGACTGATGTAGTGGGGTCCAGCCGTCCTTATTCAACAGATGGATAGATGCACCATGATCGAGTAGTAGCTGTGCGACTGCGAGCGCCCCCTGCTGTGCGGCCATATGGAGTGGAGTATTTTTCCCATCGGTCTGTGAATTCACATCCACGCCATGTCGGAGTAGGAGCTGTATGACGTCTGGATGACCACCCATGGATGCGTTATGAAGTGGAGTCCAGCCAGACTTATTCCGCAAGTCAACGACAGCGCCATGCTCAATGAGCAGCTGTGCGGCCGCGAGCTTCCCTTCTTTTGCTGCTAGGTGTAGCGGAGCGCTAATGTCCAAAGTTCGTGCGTTCGTCTCTCCACCACGCTCCAGTAGGAGTTTGACGATATCAGGGTTTCCACTCCACGAAGCGTGATGTAGCGGTGTTCGACCAAGTTTAGTCACCATATGAATATCTGCACCATGGTTGATCAGTGACTGAGTGATCAAGAGGTTTCCCTTTTGTGTTGCTAGATGGAGCGCCGTGTCGTCGTCACTGTCTTGTACTTTCACATCCGCCCCGTATTCTAATAAGAGTTGTACTGTATCGAGCTGCTCACCCCATGTCGCCTGATGCAGTGGAGTCGTGAGAGACTTGTTCTGTGCATCAACGATTGCGCCGCGCTCAAGGAGCAGCTGTACAGCACTGAGCTCTCCCTCCCGTGCTGACATGTGTAACGGAGTGTCGTGATCAATTGTCTGTGCTCCAATATCAGCATTATGATCCAATAAGAGTCGCATCAAATTGGGATGTCCGTTCCGCGACGCATAATGAAGTGGTGTCCTGCCGAGCTTGCTCCGCGCATCAACAATGCTGCCAACCTTGATCAGCAGCTGTGCAGCTGCGAGCCGCCCACCGCTGGCCGCCAGATGAAGTGGTGTCAAATCGTCATTATCTTGTGCGCCGGTATCGGCGCCGTGCTCCAGTAAGAGGCGCATAATATCCAACTCCTTCTCATTGAACACTGGGTATGTATCGATTACTTGGTGAAGTGGTGTCCAGCCATTTCCATCCCGGGCGTTGATATCTGCACCATGATTGATGATGACCCGAGTGACGTCAAGGAGGCCATTTGATGCCGCCACATGGAGTGGAGTCTGACCATCAGAGTCCCGAATATCCATGCCCACACAGTGCGAAAGGAGCAGCTGAATAACCTTGATATGCCGCCGGCGCAACGCAGCATGTAGTGGGGTCCCACGAACGCCACCGATGGCCATCATGTCCTGTGGACGCCTCAAGACGAGGTGCTTCACCAAACCGCAAAACCCAAGGTCCGCAAGATAATATAAGGGAGGTGATGCTTTGGGTCGCCCATCGACGGAATCTTTCTCCTCCCACCAGGAAGAGCTTATTCGGGACATCCATGCGGCAAAATGTGATCCTCCTTCGTCAAGGAGATGGTCGATTTCAACCTTTATCCGCGATATCACGTCCCCGAACTCGGAGTGATTGGCGAAGTGCTTGGCAGCATAGTCAGCGAGAGGGAGCCTCTTTATTTTCTCGCTGTCGACAGGGTACTCCAAACGGAGCAACACGCTGACACAAGCTTTTGCCATGATTGTATGCGCCAATTCAAGATCAATATGATGGTAGTGGGAAGTATCCACCGTCGAGGTGGCGAGGCGATCCGATGTTAGAAATTCTTTGACAGAGAAATGGGAGAATTGGACCACTCGGGAATCATGTGAATCAACAACTGCGATCAAACTGGAACATGCGGTCAGCACAGATTGTTCTTGATCTTCCCAGCGCCAATCCTCGTTCAGCTTTGACATCCCCCCATTTGCGCCGAAGTCAACAGCAAGAACCTCCGCTAGCTCCTGCACACGAAGCGGTCGTACGGCCACGGTCAGACACTGTAACAGTCGATGGGCGTGTACCCGATTTGCTTTTGGAATTTCCCCCAGTATCCGCTCATAGGTCTCATCTAGGTTTTCTGGCAACTCCTCGAGAATGTGTCGCACACTTGGTGCGAGACAGTGGCGAAGGGTTTCAATCTGGCAAGAGACCCATCTAAACCTATTTCAAACTATGAGGGTGTGCTCTCAGGGAGGAAATATGCCCTTACATCCCACGAGCTCCATCTGAGAGCGCCTGGATGACCAATTTCTTGTCCTCCTCGCGCCACTTCATCATCTTTGCGTCCGAGTAGACAACGGAGTTGATGTAGTCATCGATGTCCTTCTTTTGCCCTTCCTCGTCGTGAAGAGATATGTAGTTAGGGGATGGTGCCAAGGGTTCGATAATATTTCGGATGTCGACCACTGGACGACTTGTAATGCATATGCGGAGATTCGGAAGGCACAACTCGACTAATTTCTTGACCAGTTCAAGAACCTCTTCACGTGGTGAGCGCGTCGAGGGCACCTTAGATGTATCAGGACATTCATCCAGGGCATCTATGACAATGTAAGTTGGAACTTCTCCGGGAACCCTGAACATTGTCTCTAGGCATTGGATAAGTGGGGTGTCACTTGGCTGTTGTGAGCCACGCTGGTGTGCTGAGTGGACCTTGAGGAGGATGTCACAGAAAGTGACAGATTGATTACTGAGTTGGAAAAGGATGGAGGAAAGTAAAGCGGAAGAATCCTGTTTACGGGTGTCCTTGAAGTCGAAAAAGAAGTAGGCCATGTGAGCTGACCCGGTGTTGGAGATGCGTTCGATATCCTGGATAATGGCAGAGCTAGTGATATATAACGATATATAAGTCACCAGCCTAAGATGAGCTTTCATCGGACGACGTACGCAAGAACGCTCTTGCCAGAACCCGCTACGGAACAGGAAGACTGTAGGTAGAACGCCAGGCGCAGATGGAAAAGACGTACGCATGCCGTGGATCCAAAGTAGAGTGCCGGATTTCTTCCAATCCATGAAGACGCTGCTTTGAGTAAACCACAACGTGGTACCCTTATGCTTAGCATTATGCGCAACCTTGAAGTTGACAGATGGATCTGGAGGAGATAGCCATTTTACGATCATATTCTGTCGCATTTGGCTAGCTGTAGGGACGTTTGAGCTCCTCCACCCAAGATTCATTTACAAAATCACCAACGGTTTGCGGGCAGTACGCCAAGATCATTTACCATCTGTCGTATAGCCTCGACGCCTGACCACGTCCAGTATTCAGGACAGTGCAAAAAAAAATTAGTCGATACCTGGTTGCGTACCGTAAGCAACTTGATCTCCAACATCCTTCATTCTATCGTCGAAACTCTTCACAGTTTCATGCATGGTTTCCACCTTGGTGCTGACGCCCATCACTTTATCATCGACGGCCATTACTTTGTCATCGACGGCTATTACTCTGCCATCAATTGCTGTCACTTTGCCACCAACTGTTGTTACTTTGCCATCGACTGCTGTTACTTTGCCATCGACTGCTGTTACTTTGTCATCGACACCTCGTGTGGCCTCTAGACCTTCGATAGCCACCATACGAACTTCTTCTGGTGCCAACTTGTCAAGCCTCAGAAGGGCATCCTCGATTTCTCTGTTTCCTCCCAGCCTTTTTAGAAACCTCTCTAGACAACTGTTAGTGGAGCAGGATGGATCATTGTCAGGATCAACCCACTTGCTCTGTTTTGCTTGAGTTCTTTTGTTGCAAGAGCGAGGATAGTGAGAAGTTCTACCATGATTCTAACAATTGTCTCCTTCATTCCTGTCGTTGGTGTGACCTTGATATATGTCTCAAGACGTCGAAAGAAGCCTCCGATACGATCAAAGATGTCAATGAGTGCCTCTTGGTTGGTGTTAACGCTCTTGACAGCCTATGAAATCGGATGCTACTATTAGTACGTCTAGGGAAATTAAATCGAGGAAGACACTCACTGAGAGGAAGACCCCAATTCCTGTGAAGACCATCCCTGCAGGTGTACATACCTGAAAGACGGATGTCAGGGTGTAGATGTGAGGTGTGCTATCTCGACTCTGCTCAACCTTACCTGACCAACATCCCCCCCGAAGGCCTTAGAAAACACATATATCACGTTTACAGTCGAATTTAACCACATTGTCAGTCTAGAATCGCTCCTTGAAGCCTGGGACCGATCGGACCCGGGGATTTGTTCTCGAAGGATATCAAGAACGGAGTCGGGGGACTGGCAGGTTTCGAGTCTCCGAAATAGTGGGTCCAAAGCAAGGTTCTTGCCCGTTTTCTTTGTGTAAGCTGCAAAAGCATTGTCAAAGATGCTTTGATAGTCAGAGCATGAGGCGACCACGGGGGGATTCTGAGGCATAGTGCTTGTCATCGATGGGATGGTAGGAAGGTCTTGAGGAGATGAGGACAAGAGGAAGATTCTCGGGCGGGACGGCCACTTCACGCTTTCAGGCTTTGGGCTGGGCCGCAAACCACTATTTCCCTCATGACCAGGAACAGGATCAGTTGGTCAACGCTCAGCTGATTTCATATTCTAACCAACGAATCCGCGCCAGTGACAGTTATCCACTCCATATAGTCCATAGATACTTCATAAGTCATAGTGATTCCTTCGCCTGCAAGGGCAAGTGCAGTGGGAACTGCAATGTACCCATACTTAGGGATTATCATATACACTAAGACACAGCCTACGTCGTGTCATTACGGAAGGGCGAGACCGTCACTACTATTGTTGCTGCAATTACCGTGATGGTGGCGGCAGTGGCGGTCACGGTGGCGGTGGTGATGACTGTACTTGAGGTGGAGTGGATCGGAGAGACCTGCTCAATAGATTGTGAGTGAGATCTGCGAATGGTGCTGAGGAGGGTATGGTCCTTTATGAATCATAAGATGAGAGCTAGAAGGCTTGCATCTGGCAGTGATTATAGAGGAGGACAGAGCGGGTAGTGCCATGCCATAACGTGTGTAACAAGTGGTGGCGTGACAGGCTACAATAGAACTATCACCTAACCTTCCCACACCGAGAGCCTAATCATAGTGGGTCATCACGTGTCTGACCCACTATGATTAGGCTCGAAATTGTAAATCCCCAACACCGGCATTAAAGCCTCCCCCAAGTAGTCTCATAAATTATTTTTCTAAGTAAATCAACGCCTTCCTTCGGCATTGTCCAAATGACATGACCCTCACTACCTCCTGCTGAGCTCACATCGAGCTCATCGTTTCTGACAGTGAGCAAGACACTCCTTATGTTCTGCATATTTTATATAACATATATACATCATTTGAAGCGGATTAACAAGTAGAATACAGATATAACAAAATAAAATTGATTATCAAATGTTTTAGTGTCTGGAAAACCAGAGCCAGTTCATCGGGTCCTCTGTCCTCTCAGTGTGTCATTCCTCTTGGCAACCTCTGAATGATGCGACCTCACTACCCACATTGAGTCGAGCTCATCATTTCTGACAGTGAGCAAGACACATTTTATTTTCCACATATTTTATATAACATATATATATCATTTGAAGCGGATTAATGAGTAGAATACAGATATAACAAAATAAAATTGATTATCAAATGTTTTAGTGTCTGGAAAACCAGAGCCAGTTCATCAGGTCCTCCTTCCTCTCAGCGTGGCATTACTCTTGGCAACCTCTGAATGATGCGACCTCACTACCCACATTGAGTCGAGCTCATCGTTTCTGACAGTGAGCAAGACACATTTTATTTTCCACATATTTTATATAACATATATATATCATTTGAAGCAGATTAACAAGTAGAATACAGATATAACAAAATAAAATTGATTATCAAATGTTTTAGTTGTGTTTTAGTTGTCTGGACAACCAGAGCCAGTTCATTGGGTCCTCTGTCCTTTCTCCTCAATGGCACAACCTCACTACCCACATTGAGCTGAGCTCATCATTTCTGACAGTGAGCAAGACACTTTTTATTTTCCACATATTTTATATAACATATATATATCATTCGAAGCAGATTAACAAGTAGAATACAGATATAACAAAATAAAATCAATTCCCAAATGTTTTAGTATCTGGAAAACCAGAGTCAGTTCACCAGGTCCTCTGTCCTCTCAGTGTGTCATTCCTTTCGGCAACCTCTGAATCTTGCAACTTGCAACAATGTCACAACCTCCCACATTGAGCTCTTTGTTTCCAACAGCAAGCACAATGACATACTTTTCTCAATAATTTATATAACATATATATGTCATTCAAAGCAGATTACTGAGTAGAATACAAATATAACAAAAACAAAATGATTATCAAATGTTTTTGTGCCAGCAGCCTCCATGCATGTTTTCCTCTTGGCAACCTCCAAATGACACAACCTTGCACATCAAGCTTATCATTTCCCATGACAACCTCATCAGCAACCTCTGAACAATGCATGCAATGCAACACAATCCCGACCCTTTCCCCCTCTTTTTACCATGGCAGGAAGATCAGCAGTACTGCACCCTGGAGCTGTGGCCTTACCTTGCCATGCCCTCCCAGCCTCCCACCCTTTTTTTTTCTTCTCTTTCTCTCTCTCTCTCTCTCTCTCCATAAGATGCACTTGCCTTTGTATCCTGTGCTCACCCATGCACATTCGCCATACAACATACATCATTTCCTGCCCCATTATCTCAACTTTTCCCCTTTCATCATCCATGTGTCAGTGAACAGTGAACAAACCTGTCTGGGGCCAGCACCGGTCTTGCATCCCCCTCTCCACCCCAACACATGTGTTACAGAACAAATGCTCTGCGGTTCTGTCCAACTCTTTCTTTTGTCCCCCATGTGCCCTACTGTATCAGAGGAAGGAGCAACAGATGACTTGGAACGTTCTGCTACCCTCCATGTGGTTCTGGTCAAGATTGCTCATCTGGCAGATGAAAAGCAGACGCCTGAGTCTAGATGGGTTGCAGATCTTATTAGGGTCCATTTCTGGGCTGTTATTTGTATGTCTGCAGTGCATTTTCTTTCGCAAGAGCGGTTGAGTTGACCCCTAGCCAAAGCATCATAGGTCCCACCAATTGCTTTCTCCCTTGAAAAGCATGCAAAATATGCAAAAGCCGCTTCCATGCTTCCTGCATTTGAAGGCACGGTTTCCCACGGCTAAGGGTTCCTTGGGGCACCAACTATTTATTTCTACATTCATGCACTCCTCAAAGATCATTTGTGACAACACGTATTCCAACAAGTCGTGGTGCACTGCTGGTCAAGGCAAGGCGTGCTTGTGCTCTGAGAGGTCAACCAGATGGAATGAGAGATGTGCTCTGTCGAGACCTACTACTGTTATGAGAGTAGTGAGGCAACGACAACATATTTGAGGTGGAGGTAATTGATCCAAAGGATAATCAGAGAGATGTTTAAGAGGAAGACTGTAAGGTAAAGGGCTGGGTGCTCAATAATGGAGGGGTAGACAAGAGAACAGTCTGAGGACTGTTTGCTCAATTTTGCAGGTCTTATATACTAATACAGGGTGGTCTGTGCATACATGTTTAGGGCAGGCATACATACTCAAATGGGCAGCCCATACTTTAGGGCAGGTACAAATACAGGTAGTGGGTGAGCAACTTTACTGTGCTCCAAGGTCTTGTGACTTGTTCGTTGATTTGTTGATTTGTTGATCGTTCCTATGGTCTTCCACGTGCTGATCAACAGACTAGGCATGCATCCGAAGCGCGCTCAATCAGGTGATCATGTAGCGACTTGTGATCGCGTCAATGACCAATCCCTTGGTAGGTCATGTGATACTTTCCCAGGGTTACGTGCTTGTATATCATGTGATCCAAAAGTTGTTGAGATGTCACGTGATTGAACACATGACAGGTCAGATGATAGTTTCCCAGGGTCACATGGTTGAGGAGTGGATCCTACCACATGACTATACTTTAGCTTAGGGGCAGCTTTGGGGGAACTTGGACTTGGGATTCTTTGAATGTGTGATGTTGTGGACTCTGTCCTTGACAGTATCCCCTCTTTAGGTTTCTGTTGCACCTGCAACACTTGTATCCCCTCTTTAGGCTTCTGTCTAGAGAGGAATTCTTGGACTAGTTCTTTCGCGTGGGTTAATTCTTTGGCTGGTACCCAAGTGCAGTCTGCGTCAGTGTAGCCTTTCCAATGGACCAGGTATTCAGTGCTTCTCTTATTTCTTGTGGGTCATGACTGAAGGATTTTCTCAATTTCGTAATGTCCTTCTTCTCCTCCTACGATTTCTGGGGGAGGTCACACAAAGTTTGGTCCATGTGCAGATGTTTCAATGTAGGGTTTTAGTAGTGAGTTGTGGAATACTGGGTAAATCCTCATTTGTGGTGGCAATGCAAGTTTACAATTTGTTGGGGAGGCCCACAGGACTTTGAATGGTCCATAGCATTGTGGTGCAAGTTTCACTTTCAGGTGGGTAGTCTGTAGGTTGGTGGCTTCCAGGAGTACTAGGTCATCTTTATGGAATGTATGTGATAATGTGGGTGGTCCTCCCTTTCTCATTTCTTGTGCAGCAATATGAAGTGCTGCCGTGACTTCTTTGCGAATTTGTTCTAGGTATTTAACGCGTTCATCCACACTTTGTAGTCTGGTTTGTAGTTGTAG
>Ga0307512_10003171_pt1 | contig 19505 bp, 19 predicted proteins | sample 14_EM_MG_FD_200267 | JGI IMG/M metagenome (GOLD analysis project Ga0307512, IMG submission 200267) | Populus trichocarpa ectomycorrhiza microbial communities from riparian zone in the Pacific Northwest, United States - 14_EM | ecosystem: Host-associated > Plants > Roots > Unclassified | place... | reverse complement strand
TGGCGGTTTGGATGAGGTCGTCGGTGGGTTCGCCGCGGCCGGCGTAGCGGTGGGCGAGGTGGCGGGCCAGGGGTAGCCAGGCCTCGATCGCCCGGTCCCGCAGCGCCGGGCGGGAGGGGTGCTCGGCCGGCATCGCGGCCATCGCGGCGAGCAACTCGGCGGCGCTGTCCGCCGGAGCGGTCGTGGCAGTTGCAACGGTCGTCGGCTTCGTCATGGTGACGGTCATGCTTAGGTCCTCCCTGGCGCCTGTCCGGAGATCAGGCCCGGCGGTTTCGGCCGGGCCCGGTCCGGGCAGGGTGTCGGTTCCGTTGTTGCCCAATACACGTAGGCCGTTCGGTTAGGAACAACTTAGCCGAGAGGATGAGCCATGACTAGCCGAAAGTATGAGTCACTTTAAGTAGTCAACCGATCACTGTGGAGTGCAGAAGAAGGCTCCCATCCCTTTCTGAACCAATAGCGGCCCGTTCGCGTCGATCGCCTGTTGTGCCAGGTGGACAAAGGTCGGCGCGAGCCGCAGCCGGGCCTCGATCGGCAACGACTCGTCGCGCATCGGGGCACGGTAGAGCTCCGTCGCCGCGTAGTAGGCGAACACCGGGTCGGCGCTCGGCGCAGTGAATCCGGCGTCGTACTTCTCCAGGCGTACCGAAGCAAAGGCCTTTTTGAGCAGGTCGGCGCCGTTCTCGAGGAAGAACTTGACCGGTTCCGGCGCGTCCACCACCGGCAGACCCAGGCTGCGCATCGCAGCCAGGTGCAGCTCGAACATCGAGCGCATGCCGACGGCGGCGTTGGTGGTCGCGACAAAGAGCCCACCAGGGCGTACGCGCTGCTGCAACGCACGCGCCACGGCGACGATGTCGTCCAGGTGATAGAGCATGTGCGCCGCCAGCACCACGTCGAACCGGCCCAGCGACTCGGGCACCGCGCCCACGTCGGCGACGACGATCTCGATCGGCAGTCCCGAACGCCGGATCGGCGTCATGACGTCGGGCAGCACATCCAGCGCGACGACCTGGTAGCCGCGCTCGGCCAGCGGGATGGCGAACCGCCCCGAGCCCGCGCCGACGTCGAGCACCCGCCCGCCGGCCGGGAGCCGGTCGAGCAGCCACTCCTCGAAGCTCTCGGCGCTGGTCCGGTGCCGGCGCAGCACGTCCCACTTGGCGTCCAGGAAGCCGCCGTCGGCGTAGACCTTGGCGAGGCTCAATCCTCGTCCTCCCGCTGCTTCTCGTCGCGCTTCTTCTCCTCGCGGTCGATGGCGAGGTCGAGCGCGAGCACGCTGCAGATGATCAGCAGCGGGTCCTGACCGGCGGCGATCTGCACCGCGTACGTGTCCCGGATGGTCAGCCAGCGCTTCGACACCGCCGCGACCTCGTCGCCGCCGAGCTCGATCGTGTACTCGTGGTCCAGCAGGTCGCCGCGCATCTCGAGGTCGTCCGGGCCGGGCACGTCGATCGTGAACTTCTCCCGGAACGGCGTGAACAGCTTCTTCTTCACCTCGGCCGCCGTCTCGCCGCCGATCCGGATCTCGTACGTGGGCCGCAGCGACACCAGATGCCGGTGCACCGACGCCAACTCCTGGCCGTCGAGGTCCTCGATGACTAACTTGTCGCGCAGGCTGAACACCTTGCCGTCGACGTGGAACACCTTGTTGCCGTGCTCGTCGAGGACGTCGAAGTCGTCGCCGATGCTGAGGAAACGTTCCCTGATCACATACATGCGACCGATTCTGCACCTCCGGCGCCCGTGCCTCGCGTCAAGTCGGATGCAACCCACCGATCCCCCGCTCACCTCAGTAGGGCGAGACAGCTGAAGGGAGCCCTTGAATGCGGGCCGAGGCCGAGCATGAATGCGCCGAGTATCTGGCCGCACGCTTGCCCCGTTTGCACCGGATCGCGTACCTGCTCTGCGGCGACGGTCACCGGGCCGAGGACATCGCGCAGGCCACCGCGATCGCGATCTACACCAATTGGAAGCGGGTGCGCGCGGCCGACAACACCGACGGATACGTACACCGGATGCTCGTCCGGGAATATCTCGGTCAGCGCCGGCTCTCGTGGGCGCGGGTGCTGCTCACCGACCGGATGCCGGAGCGGGCCGCGCCCGACGGCGCGAGCGTCGAGGACCGCGTCGCTGTGCTGACGGCACTCGCCGGGTTGCCGAAGCGGCAGCGGGCGGCGGTGGTGCTGCGGTACTTCTCCGACCTCTCGGTGCAGGACACCGCCCTGGCGCTCGGCTGTTCCGAGGGCAACGTCAAGAGCCAGACCGCGCGCGGGCTGGCGACGCTGCGCGAGTTGCTCACCAAGCCGGCTCGTCGGCGGGCCGGTGCACTTCCGGGGGAAGAAATGATCAGAAATGGGGTTAACTCATGAGCGATGACGTGGAGCGCGACGCCGACGTCCGGGGCTGGCTGTCCAGCGTCGAGCCGCCGGAGCTGCGGTTGACCCCGGCGGCGACGATCCGGGCCGGGCGGACCCGGGCCCGGCGCAGGCGGCTCGTCGTGTCCGGTGCGGCGGCGATCGCCGTGCTCGCAGTGGCGGCCGTGCCGGCGGTGGCCAGCAACCTGCGCCAGGGCGGTAGCACACCGGCCCCGAGCGAGCAGCCGGGCGCCTCCGCGTCGGCCGCCGTGGCGTGCAAAGCGACACCCCTGGCCGTTCCGGACGGCTTGGCGCGCAAGGGTGCGCTGAAAAACATCGTCATCGCCACTGCCATCGACCCGAGCGGCCGGTACATCGTCGGCCGGACGCACGGATCGGTGAACAACTCGCCGGCGGCCGTGCTGTGGACGGACGGCAAGCCGGCGATCCTGGCCACCGAGGGTGAGGATGTCGTGCCCACGGCGGTGAACTCGCAGGGTGTGGTGGTCGGGCGGGGCTGGATGAAAGCCGCCCCACCGATGAGTGGCGGATTCGCCTGGATCTACCGCGACGGCAAGGCCCGCCAGTTGACCATGCCGTCCGGGTACACCCAGGACTTTGGCTCGCCGACCGTCAACGAGGCCGGTGCGGTACTCGCCATCGTCTACACCCCAGACCGCAGCCACGAGGCGGTGGTCCTCTGGCCGGCCGGCGCTACCGACCAACCGCAGGTCCTGTCGGCGCTGTCGGACAAGTCCATCCGCGGCGTGGGGTTCGGCACCGACGGCAAGCCGGTCGCGTGGTCGCGATCGGCCAAGGGCCCGGTCCTGTGGAGCGCCGACGGGCAGCACCGCACCTTGCCGCTGGTGGGGGGAAAATCGGGATGGGTCGTGAACACCATCCGCGGACCGTGGGCCGTCGGGACGGTCCTGCCCGAAAGCGGAAAGGAATCCCAGGTCCCGCTGCGGTGGGAGCTGCGCGGCGGTGAGCTCACCGCCCTTCCCGCGGCCCGGCTGGGGAATGCCGTCGACGTGAACCCGGCGGGGGACGTGCTGGTGTGGAACGAGATCCTCCGGGCGGACGGCCGGGTGGTCACCCTGACGGTGCCGGCCGGCCGGCAGGCGGCCACAGCGGGCTTCTCCGACGCGGGCACGACCGTCATCGGCCTCATTGGCCCGGCGGAGGAGGCCACCTCACCGTCCGAAGTGGTGCCGGAGGTGCCCACGGTCTGGCACTGCTGACGCCGCATTGAACGGGGGTAAAGGGATCTCGGCACCGGACCGGCGCCGAGATCCCTTTGTAGTAGAGCGAGAGTCAGCCGACAGCCGAGAGCAACTGGAGCTTCTCGTAGCTCTCGGTGCCCGGCACGGCGGTGAAGACCAGCAGCGCCTGGTACTGGTCCGGGTCGAGCAGGGTCTGGCAGTGCAGGTCGAGGACCCCGAGCTCGGGGTGTGCGATCCGCTTTCCGTCCGGGTACGGCGACGCGACCTCATGCTCCGCCCAGACCTCGGCGAACTCGGGGCTCTCGGCGAGCAGGGCGTCGACTATCTCCCCGGTCCGCGGTAGGCCGCGGCCGTACGCCTGCCGGAGTTGGGCCGTGAAGGACCGGCCGTGCATCGGGTGGTCGTCGACGGGATAGCCGAGCCGCGCCGACGGCTCGGTGAACCAGCGGTAGACCATGCTCCGCGCCGGCCCGGTCCAGCGGCTGTCGTCGCCCAACAGCGCGATCGCCGGCCGGGTCTGCTTGAGCGTCTCGCCGAGATGGTTCATGACCTGCGCGGGCGTGTCCGCGAGCCGGTCGAGGATGCGCATCATGCCCGGATTGATGTGGTCGCCGCGCGGGTTGCGCTGCGGGGTGGGGTGCCCGCCGATCCGGAACAAGTGGTCGCGTTCGTCGAGGGAAAGGTGCAGGCCACGGGCGATCGCGGCGAGCATCTGCTCGGACGGCTGCGGGCCGCGCTGCTGTTCGATCCGGCTGTAGTAGTCGGCCGACATGCCGCACAGCGCGGCGACCTCCTCGCGGCGCAACCCGCCCGTACGCCGCCGGAGGCCGCGGGGCAGCCCGACGTCCTCGGGCTGCAGCGCTTCGCGCCTCGTACGCAGAAAGTCCGCCAACTGGGCCCGGTCCACAGTCTCAGTGTCCCTTGATCGCGAAGTCGACGCGCGCGAGTCGCGCCGAGACGTCCCAGAGCCGTGCGGCCGCCGCCTCGTCCCCGGCCGTCTTGTAGATCGCCTGCTCGGTCGGGGCGCCGGTGAAGTGCCCGAGACCGCGCGGACCGTAGAAGCGGCCGCCGCTCGCGACCGGGCTGGTGGCGGCGTACAGGGCGGGGAGCAGGCCGCCGTCGACCGACTGCACCGGCCAGCCGAGGCGGGACAGGCGCTTGAAGATGGGATCCATCGGAGAGGCGTTCTTGCGGCCCATGTTCGGACCGGAGGCTTGCAGGTTCGTCGAGGTCAGGCCGGGGTGTGAGACATTGCTGGCGATGCCCCAGCCGCCGGCCGCGCTGCGCCGATCCAGTTCCAGGGCGAACAGCATGATCGCCAGCTTCGACTGCGCATAGGCGCGCATCGGGGAGTAGTCGCGCGCACTCTGCAGGTCGTCCCAGTCGATCTTGCCGGTGCGGGCGGCGAAGCTCGTCTGGGCGGTCACCCGGGCCCGGCCGGCGGCAAGCAGCGGCAGGATCCGGGCGACCAGCGCGAAGTGACCCAGATAGTTCGTGCCGAACTGCAGCTCGAAGCCGTCGGCGGTGGTGAACCGGGTGGCCGGCGTCATCACCGCGGCGTTGTTCACCAGGATGTCGATCGGCCGGCCCTCGGCGTTCAGCGCGTCGGCCAGCGCGTTCACCGACTCCAGCGAGGCCAGATCGAGGATCCGGGTGGAGACCCGCGCGCCGATCTTCTCGACCGCCGCGCGGCCCTTGGCGGCGTTGCGCACCGGGATGATCACCTCGGCGCCGGCCCGGGCGAGCCGACCGGCCAGGCCGAGGCCGATGCCGTCGCTGGCACCGGTCACGACGGCGAGCTTGCCTTGCAGATTCGGTACGTCCATCGTCGCTCCCACGGTCGGCTGTCGTTCTTGGCTGAACCAAGGGTCACGCCGTCGGGCGGGTGGCGGAAGGACGCATCTATCCAGGGATTATCGGTCCGTGGGTCGACGTGGGCGGTGCAAGCGCCTGCTCCGCCGCCCGTCGGAGCGAGGCCTGGGGACGGCGGCTATCCGGCGTGGGGATGGCGGCGGAGGGCGCTCAACACCTCTAGTTCTATCGATGTCTTTATTAACAAACAAGCAATCTGAGTTACGGAACCATCGATGCTCTTCGTGTTTGGCTGACTGCGGGATCTCGGGCATATGGTCGAGTCATGGAATATCGCAGCCTTGGACGTACCGGTATGCAGGTCAGCCCGCTCTGCCTCGGCGCCATGATGTTCGGCGTGTGGGGCGAGCCCGACCACGACACGTCCATCAAGATCATCCACACCGCCCTGGACGCCGGGATCAACTTCATCGACACGGCCGACGTCTATTCGCAGGGCGAATCCGAGATCATCGTCGGCAAGGCGCTGGCCGACGGCAAGCGGGACGACGTCATCCTGGCGACCAAGTTCCACGGCCAGATGGGCGTGCCGACGAACGCGCCGCTGGGCACCAAGGGCGACCCGAACCACCAGGGCAACTCGCGCCGCTGGATCATCCAGGAGGTGGAGAACAGCCTGCGCCGGCTGAACACCGACTGGATCGACCTTTACCAGGTGCACCGGCCCGACGAGGACGCCGACGTCGAGGAGACGCTGGGCGCGCTGACCGATCTGCAGCGGCAGGGCAAGATCCGGGCGTTCGGCTCGTCCACCTTCCCGGCGCACCGGATCGTGCAGGCGCAATGGGTCGCCGAGCGGCGCGCGCTCTCCCGCTTCGTGACCGAGCAGCCGCCGTACTCGATGCTGGTCCGTGGCATCGAAGCCGACGTGCTGCCGGTGGCCCAGGAATACGGCATGGGAGTCCTGCCCTGGAGCCCGCTTGCGGGTGGCTGGCTGAGCGGTGCGTACCGAAAGGGTGGGGACATCGCGCCGTCGCGGCGGGCCAACCGGCTGCCGCAACGCTACGACATGTCCATTCCGGAGAATCAGCGCAAGCTGGACGCCGCCGATGCCCTGGGCCAGCTCGCCGACGAGGCCGGCATCCCGCTGGTGCAGCTCGCGATCGCGTTCGTGCTGCAGCATCCGGCCGTGACCGCGCCGATCATCGGGCCGCGCACGATGGAGCACCTCGAGTCGCAGCTGCCGGCCGCCGACGTCAAGCTGACCGGCGACGTCCTCGACCGGATCGACGAGATCGTCCCGCCGGGCACGAACTTCTCCCAGTTCGACGCCGGCTACCTGGCGCCGGCGGTCCTCGACCCGTTCGCCCGCCGCCGCCGGACGGCCTAGCCAAAACCGTTGCTGACGGGGCGGCCGGGCCGCCTGCCCGCCCCGTCACCGGATCAGCTCGGCGGCGATCGCCTCTCGCACCTCGGCGTCGGTCGGCACCGGGAGGCCCCGCTCGTCGGCGAGTTGCCGGAGCGAAACCATGGTCACGTCGTGCAGCCCGCACACCGTGAACCGCTCGAACGCGGTCATGTCCGGGTCGACGTTCAGCGCGAACCCGTGGCTGGTCACGCCGTGCCGGATCCGCATCCCGATGGACGCCACCTTGCGGTGATCGGGCGTCCACACCCCGACCAGGCTGCTCGCACCCGCGGGAGTGTCCCGCCGGACGGCCGCGAAGCCGAGCTTGCCCAGCGCGGCGATGAGCCCCTCCTCCAGCCACCGCACGATGTCGCCGGGGCCACGCTCCCGGACGTTGACAATCAGATAGCCCACGAGTTGCCCCGGCCCGTGGTAGGTCGCGTACCCGCCACGATCCACTTGCACCGTACGAACCGCGAGATCCGCCGGCAGATCCGCAACCGCGGTCCGGGGGCCGTAGGTGATCACCGGCGGGTGGCTGAGCAGGAACAACCGATCCCCGGCGGCGCCCGCCTGACGCTCGGTGACCCAGCGCCCCATCCGCGCGATCGCGTCGTCATATTCGACCTCGCCGAGGTCCACCCGCTCCAGCACACCTCTATAGTCCGTCACTGTCGGTGGATGTGGCAGAAGCAGGTAACGGCAAGGCGGCAATCCCTTTGGGTGGTTTGACAGGGTTTCCCCGGATGGAGAATCGTTGAGGCCTTGTCGTCTGCCGTGGGGGTTCGATGTCGCCGAGCGGGTTTGGGGTGTCTCGTCGCCAGCTGCTCGCTCTGGCCGGGGTCGCCGGGGGTGCCTTCGCGCTGCCCACGCCGGCCGCCGGTGCCGGCCGCGCGTTCCCGTGGGGCAAGCCGGCCCAAGATCCGGTCGCGGATTCCTATCTGGATCTGCTGCACGCGCACACGCATTGGGTTGAGCGGCAATGGGACGCCGACCTCGGGGCGTACGCCAAATCGGATTTTCGGTTTGTCTCCGTGCTGGGAAACGCGGTGCTGTTGCGCGTCGAGAAATACGATGCCGACCGAGCCGGGGTGCCCAAGGCGCGGCTGCGGACCCGGACGCTCGCCACGATCAAGCGCTACGCCGCGACGAACCGGCTGGCCGGCGGGGACGAATGGGGCCAGCAGCTGTTCTGGGACTCGACGTTCGAGCTGTACTTCATCCTCGCCGCGCGGCTGCTCTGGGCCGATCTCGACGCCGCCACCCAGGCGAATGTGCAAAAGATCACGGTCGGCCAGGCGGCGTACGCGAATGGGCTGGGTTTCTCCGATGACCCGTTGAGCGGCGACTGGTCGACGAACGGGACGGCCGGCGGCTGGCGCGGTGACACCAAGCTCGAGGAGATGGGGGTCTACGCCCAGGCGCTCGCGCCCGGCCTGGCCTGGACGAAGGGCGACGACGAGACGCGGGAGCGGTTTCTGTTCTGGGTGGCGAACGCCAGCGGGCTGCCCACGGCCGACCGGGTCAACGACGCCGTCGTCGACGGGCGGAAGGTCAGCAAGCGCGCGGTCGCCCACAACATCTACGACACCTTCGTCGTCGAGAACCACCAGTCGGTAAACCCGCATTACCAGGCAGAGCTTTGGCGTACGGCGGGCCGCGCGGCGATCCATTTCCTCGCCGCCGGCAAGCCGCTCCCGCAGGTGCTGACCCGCCAGCCGAACGGCGAGCAGTTGTGGCGCACGCTGCGGCTGTTCGGCAGCGACGCGGGCGAGCCGGTCATGCCGATGGTCGCCGACCGCTACCACCTCTACGGGCGTGACGTCCTGCCGCTGGCGTTCCTGGCCCAGGTGCAGGGCGACGCCGACGCGGCCCGGGCCGAGGCCGACCTGGCCGCCCGGCTGCTGCCCTACCTGCGCTATCACCCCGAATACCAGCTGACCAAGTTCAGCGGCGAGGACAAGTACGAGCCCGAGGCCCGGGCCGAGCTGGCGATCTCGTACCTGTTCCACCGGCACCGCGGGACGCCGGTGCGGCCGAGCAGCACGTTCTTCCGGGACGCGAGCGGGACCCGGGAGTTCGGCGCGGACATCGGGATGGTCGTGCACCAGTCCGAGAAGGCGTTCGCCGCGGCCGTCACCAAGGAGGAGTTCGTCCGGTTCCTCTGGCAGCCCGGGCACGACAACTGGCTGGTCGACTCGCGGGCGCCCGGCTTCCTGCCGCCGAACCAGACGCCGACCGGGCGCTGGGTGCGGGCGTACGAGAAGGTGCGCGACGGCCTCGACGCGACCGTGACCGTGCTCAACCTCGGCCCCGAGTACGCCGCCTTCGCGACCTTGCCGACCGGCAGCGTGGTCTATGCGAGCACCGGCCTCGGTCCCGGCGAGGGGTCCCTGACGATCTTCAACCTGACGATGCCGGGCGTGCCGGGGCTGACCGGGACGCGCACGTTCACGTCCGCGGGCGGCGCCCTGAAGCTGCGCGAGAGCGAGGCCAGCGGCGACGGCGACATCGACGAGGTCGCGTTCACCCCCCGCCCGGCCCGGTACGTGCGGATGCAGGGCCGGGAGGCCGCGACCATCTACGGCTACTCGATCTGGACCTTCGCGGTGCTCGACGAGCAGGGCGCCGACCTGGCGCAGGGCGCGCTGCCGGTGGCGTCCTCGGAGGACGTGACCTATCCCGCCCGCAACGCCACCGACGGCAATCCCGAGACGCGCTGGGCGGTCGACCGGACCCAGCGGGCCCGGCAGGACAGCTGGCTGGCGGTCGACCTCGGCTCGGTCGTCAAGGTGGCCGGCGCGCGGCTGACCTGGGAGGGCGCGTACGCGACGAGGTACGTGATCCAGACCTCGACCGACGCGCTGACCTGGAGCGACGCGTTCGTGGTCCCGAAGACTCACAAGATCACCGGCGGCTGGGTCGGCATCGACGGCCGCGCCGGACTGGTCAGCCGCGGCCCGATCACGGTGACGGCCAACGGCGTGTCCGCGCCGTCGACCCTGATCGAGGGCTACGTCGACGCCGATCTCGCCGCCGTCGCCAAGCGCAAGATGCCGACCGGGACCGGCCTGAAGGTGAGCGACGCCGACGGCTACCTCACCGTCTTCAACCTGACGCCGGGCGGGGTGACCTCGACGGTGACCATCCCGTCCACGAAGCGGGTCTATCGCGGCGTGCAGATCAGCACAGCCGACGGTCTGCAGTGGACGGTGACGCTCGAGGCCGGCACCGGCTTCGTCGAGCCGCCCCGCTTCACGATCGACGGCACGGTGCCGCCCGGAACCCGCTTCGACGTGGCCGACTCGCGCCACCTGACGATCACGGCACCGGCCGGGCGCGCGGTCACCCTGACGGTCGGCGCCGACTCCTGGTCGTCCCGCGTCCGGGTGCCGGCCGGCGCCTCCCGAGCCGTGACGGCGCCGGGCTCGACGGTGACGCCGACCGAGGACCGCGCCCGCGGCCGGACGACCTACCCGACCTCGCCGCTGCCGGCCGGCATGAGCTCGCCGTCCAACGCGGTCGACGGCAACCCGCGAACCGCCTGGCGCCCGGGCCCGTCCGGCCGCATGGTGGTCGACCTGGGCGTCGTCGTCGACGTGTCGGACGTGCGGCTGACCTGGTCACGCGGCCCGCTCCGCAGCGTCCGCCTGTCCTCCTCCACGGACGGACTGACCTACGCCCCGCTCGCGCTCTTCACCTCGGTGCCGCTGCGCTTCCTGATGGTGACGGTGCCCGACTGGCGCCCCGGCGACGCGGAACTCATCGAACTGGTCGCCCTCCCAACCCACCCGGACTGATCCGGCGATGATGGTGCACACCCACGAGCTCACCTTCGCGGGCCCGGTGCTGACCAAGCGCTACACCTCGTGGAGCCGCGGCGAGCACCGTCGCGAGTGGACCATGCTCCGGCTTGCCCACCGGCACCTGCCCGACCTCGTGCCGGCCCCGCTGCACGCCCGGCTGGCGGCCGACCCGCCGACGGTCACCATGTCGCGACTGCCCGGCGAGCCGCTCGGTGGCCGACTCACCGAGCGCCAGTTGGGCGCACTTGCGGCGGCGATCACGCAGCTGTGGACCGTGCCGCTCGACGGCGGTGAGCCGTGGGAGGACGATCTGTCGTTCGCCCGGCGCCTGACCGCCGGCCCCCGCCCCACCGCGGGCCCGACCGCCGACGCCTACGACGCCGCCGTCGCGTGGTGGAACGGTCCCGATCCGCATCTCCGGCGCACCCAGCCCACCGAATTGATCCTCGGACACCGGGATCCCAACCTGGCCAACTATCTGGACGACGGCGACCGGGTGCGGATTGTGGATTTCGAGGACGCGGGGGCATCCGACCCGGCGAACGAACTCGCGATCCTCGCCGAGCACATGTCGGCTCGTGACATCGACGTGGCGGACCTCCTCGCGCATTTTCCGGCCGTGGACGAGCGGCGCCTGCTAGCCGCCCGCCGGGTGTGGGCGATGCTCTGGTTGCGGCTGCTGCTGCCCGGCGGGCCCGGCGCCCGGCGCAACCCACCGGGCACCGCCGAGCGCCAAGCCGTCCGGCTGCTCGCCCTCCTGGCGTAATCAGTCACCCCGCTGGGCCCCGCCGAGCGGCGAGCCGCCCGGCTGGCCGCTCACCCAGCTGGCCGCTCACCCAGCTGGCCGCTCACCCCGCTGGGCGCCGCCGAGCGGTGAGCCGTCCGGCCGGCCGCTCACCCCGCTGGGCGCCGCCGAGTGGCGAGCCCCCCGGCCGGCTGATCACCCGGCGGTCGCGGCGGGCTTTCGGGCGATCAGGTAGGCCTGCTGGCGAGTCTCTGGGTTGGCCGCGTAGTCGGTTGGCTCGCGGACCGTGGTCGCCCACATCTCGAAGCCGGTCTTGGTCAGCAGGGCGGCGACCGCCTCGGGGCGGCGGCGGTAGAACGTCAGATTGACCTCGAGGCCCCACGCCTCGGCGTAGTGCGTCGGCTCGTCGCCCACCTGGAACGCGACCATCAGCGGGGCACCCGGGACCAGCACCCGGAAGAACTCGGCGAACACGTCGGGCAGGCGGTCGTCGGGGATGTGGATCGTGGAATACCACGCGTTCAGGCCGGCGAGGCTGGTCGGCGCGATGTCGAGGGCGGTCATGCTGCCCACCTCGAAACGCATGCCCGGATGCTCGGCGCGGGCGTGCTCGATCATGGCCGGCGACAGGTCCACCCCGAAGACGTCGAGGCCCAACTCGTGCAGGAACGTCGTCACTAGGCCCGGCCCGCACCCGATGTCGGCGACCGGGCCGGCCAGCGCCAGCTCGGCAAACAGCGCCAGCAAAGCCCGGTCTAGCGGCATGTCCGACAGATAGTCGCCGAACCGCTCGGCATAGCTGGCCGCCATGGTGTTGTAGGAAGAACGGGTGTTGTCGAGGAAGACCGGGTCGCTCATGGCCGTGGACGCTAGCGAATCCCTACGACACTTTCGCCGGCCTTTTCGGCGACCACCAGATAGAACGTGAACCCGGCCAGGAACGGCCCGGAAGCCAGCCGCTCCAACCAGGACGCGGAGGCCAGCACGCCGGCCTGGACGGCTCGGGCCGTGGTGCGCCGCAGGCCCAGCACCTGCTCGGCGTCGGCGAAGTCGCGGAAGACCACCGGCACCGCCCGCACCGACCGGATCGCGAAGCCGGCGCCGATGGCCAGCCGGACGAGTTGCCGGCCGACCGTCGCGTTCCGCACGCCGCCGGCCACGAACCGCGCCCAGGCCCGGCTCGCCGCCACGTCCTCGTCCGCGACGGCGAGCGTGTCCCAGTCGGGCTCGGCCATTCCGAGCAGGCCGCCGGGCCGCAGCACCCGGCGCGCCTCCGCCAGCAGCCCGGCCGGATCGGCGACGTGCTGCAGCACCCGGTCGGTGCGGGCCCGGTCGACCGAGGCGGTGCCGAGTGGCAGGCTGTGCGCGTCACCGGCCCAGATCGACACTGCGGGCTCCCCGGCGAAGCGGCGCCGCGCCTCGGCCAGCATCGCCGGGTCGTTGTCCACGCCGGCGACCGATCCGCCGGGCGCGACCGCGTCGGCGAGCCGGCCGAGGTCGGCGCCCGGCCCGCAGCCGATGTCCAGCACCGTCTGCCCGGCCCGCAGGTCGAGCGCCGACATCAGCCGGCGCTTGTAGTCGAGGGCGACCGTCGTGCCGCCCACGGCGTCGAGATATTCGATGCGGTCGGGTGCCGCGGTTGCGTCCATCCGTTTAGGCAACCACGGCGCCCGGGCCGATCGGTGATGGAAATGTGCAGGTTTACGAGGCGACCAGCCGGATGGCGAAGACGCGATAGCCGGCCCGGTCGAACGCCGCCGCCATCGGCAGGTTGGTGGTGTCGGTGTCGGCCCGGATGCAGGTCGAGCCGTCCGCGGCCAGCAGCCAGGTGATCTCGGCGAGCAGGTCGTCGACGTAGCCGTGGCCGCGGTGCGCGGGGAGCACGCCGAGATAGCCGACCACCGGCCCGCCGTCGTTGGCCGAGGGCAGCGCGCAGCCGACGAGCTCGCCGGACGCGTCGTAGGCCAGCCGCCACCGATCCCGTGGGCCGGGCATCAACTTGTAGTCGGCGACGTCCTCCTCGGCGTGCGCGCGGGCACCGACCCGGCCGACCCCGGCCCGGGTGGCCACGTCGAGGCTGCCCTCGGAGATGCGCTGGAACACCTCGACGAACGCCTCGTCGTCCGGGTCGGCCGCGAAGCGCAGCCGGGTCGAGCGGGCCGGCAAGGGGACATCCGCGGTCCACTCGTACCGAAGACGCTCGGTCAGGGTGGAAAGCCCGGCCGCCGTGGCGGCCGCAAGCCGGGCGGCAATCGCTGGATCATCGCGCCGGCCGGGCAGCGTGAAGATGTGATACTCGACCGGTGGCGGGACTCGCTGGATCAGCTCGGTCCACAGTGGCACCGGATCGGCGATCGACGGCGGCGAGTAGAGGGCGTCGAGCGCCAGCGGGCGGTCGCCCGCCGGGAAACCCCACCAGATGGCCAGGCCGGCGATCCAGTCGCCGTCGAGGGCGAGCCAGGTCCACTCCGGACGGTACGAGCCGGACTTGAGGTAGTCGACGAAGCGTTGCCGGGTCGTCGTGTTGACGGACGGGGTGTCGAGACAGGTCAGGATGGGGTCGAGGTCGCTTTCGACCATCGTGCGGAACAGCAACGAAGCCTCCGTATAGGAACCGGTTCAACAAGGGAAAACACGGAAACCCCCTTTCCTGCGCGCGGACCGCTAACGTGAGCAGATGGTGCACCTGCTGGCCGACTACCCGCATCTCATTAAAACTGTGGCGCTGCTGCGCTGGCGTGAGTGGGGCCACGAGGAAAGCCTCACCCGGTGGATCCGGATCACCGTCCGCGAGGCGGGCCGTGACCAGGTGCCGGTGACGTGGGTGTCCGTCGACGAGCAGGGCGACGTGCTCGGTGCGGTGGCGATCGGCGACACCGAGGAGCTACGCCCCGACCTGACCCCGTGGGTGTGGGGCCTGGTGGTCCGCAAGGACGCCCGCCGGCAGGGCGTGGGGCGGCGCCTGCTCGACCGGCTCTCCGCCTTCGCCGAGGCCAAGGGCTATCCGGAGGTCTGGGTCGCGACTACCGAGGGTGCGGCCTCCTTCTATGAGCGCTGCGGCTTCCGCCTGGTCGACCAGACGGCGAAGAACATGATCCTGGTCAAGCCGCTTGGCACCGGAACGGCGGAGTCACCGCTCGGTCGAGAGTAGCGAGAACAGCGTCAGCCACTGCTCCGGCCACACCTCGCCGACCGGGGCGTCCGTCGGCACCCGCACCGCACGGAAGGCGCCAGTGGTCCGGGCCCGGCCATAGCGGCGGGACAGGGTCGCGTGCAACGAGCCGCCGACACCGGTGAAACCCAGTTCGACCATTCTTCGGTACGCGGTGAGGTCGGCCACCAGCGGAACCGGGCGCCGGGCGAGCCGCAGGACCCCGCCGTCGACCCGGGGGACCGGCCGGAACGCCGTGCGGGGGATCCGCCCGGCCAGCCGCCAACTCGTCACGGGCCAGGTGCTGATGGTCAGTCGCGACCAGCGGCCGTAGTCGCCGGTGCGCTTGCGGGCGTACTCGAGTTGGGTGAGCAAGGTGGCCGTGGTCAGCGTCTCGGCGCGCAGGCACCAGTCGACGACCGCGGCGGTCAGCGCGTACGGAATGTTGCCCACCACCGCGAACGGCTCGGCCGGCGGGCGTACGCGCAAGAAGTCCTCGGTTTTGATCTCGAGGCCCGGCAAGCTCGGCAGCGCGGCGGCCATCGCCGGGTCGACCTCGTAGGCGACCACCCGCCGCTGCCGGCCGGTCAGCGCCGCGGTGAGCCGCCCGCGACCGGCGCCGATCTCATAGACCAGGCCGTCGCTCGGCAGGTCGGCGGCCTTGACGATCCGTTGGACGACGAGCGGGTCGGCGAGGAAGTTCTGGCCGAAGACCCGCCGGGTGCGGGCGTGCTCGGGCTGGGACGTGCTGCGATTGCGCGCCATGAACTGGGCCCTGTCTGCCACCGTGGCGGTGGCGAACGCGGACAGGCGTCAGCGGAGCCCGTCCGTCTCGAAAAGAGGACTCGGAGGGCCCTGGCGCGGGCGTTGACGAGGTGCGGGGTGCGTCAGGCCTGGCGGGCCAGGGCGAGACGCTCGCGACGCGGACGAAGCGCGAATGCGGGCGTCATGACCCGCACGAGGAGAGCATGCGTCGTATGCATCCGGGCAGCCTAGGCGGCGAACGGCGAGCCGCGCACCGGGTTTTTCAGGCCAGTTTCAGCAAGCCGTCCGCCGCAGCCGCATCGGTGATCAGCCCATGCACCAGGCCGGAGCGGACCGCCGCCGCGATCGCCCTGGCCTTGTCGGCCCCGGCCGCGAGCGCGATCACGTCGGGCACCCCGCGCAACTGCTCCGTGGTGATCGCGATGCTGCGCGCCGGCACGGCGTCGCCGCCGACCACCCGGCCGGACGCGTCGAGGACCGTGGAGCAGATGTCCGCGACGGCGCCGGCCCGGTCCAGCTCGGCGACCAGGTCGGCGGGCAGCACCGAACGCAGCGAGGAGGCGCCCGGCCGCCACCCGCCGATGCCGACGAGCGCGCAGGTCAGCCGCGGGAACATCGCCAGCGTCGAGGCCACGTAGTCGGCGCCGCGCAGGGACGCGGCCACCTCGGGGGAGTCCAGGATCATTGGCACGTGCAGCGCGTGCACCTCGCCGCCAGTGCTCTCGCCGAGGCGGCGGACCAACTCCAGCGAGTTCACGTTCAGGTCGGCGCTGGGGATGCTGCCGATTATCTGCACCACGGTGGCCCGTGGCAGCGGCGGCAGCTCGGCGGTCAGCGCGTGCAGGGTGCGTCCCCACGAGACGCCGAGCACGTCCTCCTCGGTGAGCCGTTCGGCGAGCAGCGCGGCGCAGGCCGGGCCGATTTGTGACGCCTCGCGCATGACGATTACCTGCCGCAGCGTGAAGGCGTCCGCCACGTGCCGGGACAATTCAAGATCCACGTTGGCGGGGGTGGTGATCTCGATCCGCACCACGCCGTCGCGCAGTGCCCGGTCCAGGATCCGGGCGACCTTGAACCGGGAGATCCCCAGCTCGTCGCCGATCTGCTTCTTCGTCCGGTGTTCCAGATAGAAACGCCGGGCGACGAGTGCGGCCACGAGGTCCTGCACGGCTCTCCTCCCGCTTTCTTGACTGTTTGCCCATCTGGCAGCACCATAACATTGACGGATGAGCAGCTATCCGCTCATATGAGCGCAGGCCCGATCGGGGGAGAAGTCATGCCGCAGAGATCGGCGATGATCACTGGCGCCGCCCGCGGCATCGGCCGGGCGATCGCGGCCCGGCTGGCCGCCGACGGGCTGGCGATCTCGGTGGCCGACCTGCCGGGAGCCGAGCTGGAGCGGACCGCCGGCGAGCTGACCGCCCTGGCCGTCCCGCTGGACGTGACCGACGCGGCCGCGGTCGACGCGGCGGTGGCGGCGCACGTCGCCGGGCTCGGCGGCCTGGACGTGATGGTCGCCAACGCCGGCATCGCGATCACCGCCCCGCTGCTCGAGACGACCGTCGCCGACCTGCAACGCATGCTCGACGTCAACGTCAAAGGTGTCTTCAACTGCTACCGGGCCGCGGCGCGGCAGATGATCAGCCAAGGGCGCGGCGGCCGGCTGATCGGCGCCGCGTCGGTCGCATCGCACCGCGGCGGCAAGTGGCAGAGTGCGTATTCCGCCTCGAAGTTCGCGGTCCGCGGCATGAGCCAGTCGGTCGCGCAGGAGCTGGCGGAGCACGGCATCACGGTCAACGTCTACAGCCCCGGCGTGGTGCAGACCCCGATGTGGGAGTCGATCGACGAGGCGATGACGCGCCGCCGCGGCACCCCGCCCGGTTCCGAGCTGGCCGGCATGGTCGCCGGCATCCCGCTGGGCCGCCTCGAGACCCCGGACGACGTGGCTGGCGTCGTCTCGTTCCTGGCCTCGCCCGACGCGGGCTACCTGACCGGCCAGTCGATCGTCGTCGACGGCGGAATGTGGTTCTCCTGATGATCCGTCTCTACCTGGACACCGCCGACCGCGCCGCCGCCGAGCCGCTGCTGGCCACCGGCCTCTTCGCCGGCCTCACCACCAACCCGACGATCCTGCGCCGGGCCGGGCTCACGGTCGCCGCCATCCCCGAGGTCTACCGCTGGGCCACGGCCGCCGGCGCCGCCGAGGTGTTCTTCCAATCCTGGGGCGACGACCTCGTCGGCACCGGCCGCGAGCTGCGCGAGCTGGGCAAGGAGGTGGTCGTCAAGGTCGTCGCGTCGCTGCCGGGCGCCGCGGCGTGTGCCGCGCTGGCGGCCGACGGCATCCCGACGCTACTCACCGCCGTGTACGCCCCCGGGCAGGCGATGATCGCGGCGGCCGCCGGGGCGACCTATGTCGCGCCCTACCTCGGCCGGATGAACGACGCCGGCCGGGACGGGCTGGCCGACGTGCTCGCGATGCAGGAGATCCTCGCCGGGACCGAGACGAAGATCCTGCTGGCCAGCATCCGGGAGGTCCCGTCGATGGTGGCGTTGGCCCGGCGCGGGGTGGAGTGCTTCACCTTCGCCCCGGAGGTGGCGCAGCAGTTCTTCGCCGACGAGTTGACCGCCCAGGCGGTCCGGGAGTTCGATGCGGCGGCCGCGGTGGACGAGCGATCGCGCGGGTGAACCGGCCCCGGTATGCTTTCCGCGGGCCGTGACTGGCGCGTTCGGATGGGCAAACCATCGGGGAGCGGCCTCGTCTTGACGACGACTGCCGTGCGCCTGGGCCTCTTCCACCTGTGCTAGGGAGGTCCGATGCCTGAATTGAACGCCGAGTCGACCGCATTCCGTGCGGCGCTGGAGGCCGTTCGCGCCGTCGAGCCGCGCATCGCCGACGCGATCGCCAAGGAGCTGCACGACCAGCGCGAGTCGCTGAAGCTCATCGCGAGCGAAAACTACGCATCCCCCGCCGTCCTGCTGGCGATGGGCAACTGGCTCAGCGACAAATACGCCGAGGGCACGATCGGCCGCCGCTTCTACGCCGGCTGCCAAAACGTGGACACCGTCGAGGCCGTCGCCGTCGAGCATGCCAAGGCGCTCTTCGACGCTCCGTATGCGTACGTCCAGCCGCACTCGGGCATCGACGCCAACCTGGTGGCGTATTGGGCGATCCTGGCCGACCGGGTCGAGGCGCCGGCGCTGGCGAAGGCGCAGAAGCGCAACGTCAACGACCTCACCGACGCCGAGTGGGCCGAGTTGCGGGCCGCGTTCGGCAACCAGCGGATGCTCGGCATGAGCCTCGACGCCGGCGGCCACCTCACCCACGGCTTCCGGCCGAACATCTCCGGCAAGATGTTCGACCAGCGCAGCTACGGCGTCGACCCGGCGACCGGCCAGATCGACTACGCGGCGCTGCGTGAGTCCGCACGCGACTTCAAGCCGCTGGTCATCGTCGGCGGCTACTCGGCGTATCCGCGCAAGGTGAACTTCCGGGTCATGCGCGAGATCGCCGACGAGGTCGGCGCGACGTTCATGGTCGACATGGCGCACTTCGCCGGCCTGGTCGCGGGCAAGGTCTTCACCGGCGACTTCAACCCGATCGAGCACGCCCACATCGTCACCACGACCACGCACAAGAGCCTGCGCGGCCCGCGCGGCGGCGCCGTCTTCTGCCAGCCCGAGCTGTCCGACCAGGTCGACCGCGGCTGCCCGATGGTGCTGGGCGGCCCGCTGGCGCACATCATGGCCGCCAAGGCGATCGCCTTCGCCGAGGCCCGGCGCCCCGAGTTCCAGGATTACGCGCAGCGCATCGTCGACAACAGCCAGGCGCTCGCGGAGGGCCTGGCCAAGCGCGGCGTCGCCCTGGTCAGCGGCGGCACCGACAACCACCTCGTGCTGGTCGACGTGCACCCGTTCGGCCTGACCGGCCGGCAGGCGGAGCAGGCCCTGCTCGACTCCGGCATCGTCACCAACCGCAACGCGATCCCGAACGACCCGAACGGCGCCTGGTACACCTCGGGCATCCGGATCGGCACGCCGGCCCTGACGACGCGGGGCCTCGGCACCGCGGAGATGGACCAGATCGCCGAGCTGATGCACACGGTGCTGACCCAGACCAAGCCCGGCGCGTCGAAGGCGAAGTTCAACCTGGACGCGGCGGTCTCGGACCGGGTCTCGAAGCAGGCGACCGAGCTGCTCGCCGACTTCCCGCTCTATCCCCAGGTCGACCTCGGCTGATTCCCTCC
>Ga0307512_10003170_pt1 | contig 19506 bp, 22 predicted proteins | sample 14_EM_MG_FD_200267 | JGI IMG/M metagenome (GOLD analysis project Ga0307512, IMG submission 200267) | Populus trichocarpa ectomycorrhiza microbial communities from riparian zone in the Pacific Northwest, United States - 14_EM | ecosystem: Host-associated > Plants > Roots > Unclassified | place... | reverse complement strand
ACGCATTACTGCGCATGCTAGATAGATGACTAGGTAGATCATATATATAAGACCCTTCTAGAGAGCCCCAACTCTCCAGACTTGGTCTTGTCATAGAATCACAGGACCATAAGCTCCTTAGAGCAATCCCCTAGTTCCCTCACACTCTAAGTAAATCCCCCTTGCGCTCTAATGCTCTAAGACAGAGTTTAGAGTCTGCTATACTATCTAAGTTAGTATCAACTTAGCTTTGCACTAATGTAACTGTGCGACCTTTATATTGTTAAAGGTAGACTCTACAACTCCCCGTAAGTACTCCGGTGCTAGTATTTACAAATACGCAGAGTCCATGCATAACAAACGGAGTTTGGCCAGGTTCCAGTTTTTCTGGGGGGGACCAGGCCAGGCATGGGGGAATACTCAGGGGTTGGCCTTGGACTTTTTGCCAGGTAGGCGCACTGTGAATGGGTAGGTTGTGAGGGAGGAGTCTTCATCTATGAGGAGGATGGAGGCGATGGTTGTGAAGAGGGATGCCTCTGGAAGGTAACAATGTTTCCAAAGGGAGAAGAGTTGGTGTTGGGCATGTTGGTTATGGATGAAAATCCGGATGTATGATGGGGCAGTGCATGCTATGGCCTGAATGGCGTTGACTGTGGTGCTGATGGTGGTGGTAACCTTGTTGGGGCCAAGGTGGAATCCATGGTCGACTACAAGGCCATCTTGAAAGATGAGGAAGGCCGATGCTTTGTGGGTTGAGTGGGGGATGGGATAAACCATGATATTGGTGGTGTTGAGGGACTGCGTAGACATCAGTTTGGTGACCACATCTGCCTTGGGTGTGTGGCATGTGGCCTGTGGGTGGTACCATGTGACATTGGTGGGGAGGTAGAAAGGGGGGAAGGAGGGGGGGAAGATTTCGCATAGCGAGGTGGGGGGGAAGTATTGTGGGTGGTAGTAGGCAGTTTGCCACCCCCACCCCAATCCCAGCTCCTACTGCCTCTTTCAAGGACTTACAGCAGCACTGGGGAGGGGCCCAACCACCTCTTGCAAGGAGTCAACTGCCTAAGCAGGCGTCATGGTCAGGAACCCTGGTGAAGAGGCCCATCCCAAGGGCATACACACAGGGCAAGGGGGTGGGAATCAACTTAAGCTATCAGGCATCTTAGTAGCCAGATAACTGACAGAGGATAAGTCCTCTTGAGCCAGGTCTGGGGCACTAACCCTGCCTGCTATGGTCTGGACAAGGGGTTCACCCCCCTGCTTTCCCATTCCCAGCACTTGGCTTTGCATGATGCCCATATGGGCGCAGAATCACCAAATGTCCGGATCTCTGTCTTGCCATATTTGACCCAATACTCAACTAGTATGTCGGGAGTAAAGGGAGTCCATATGACTAACTACCCCTGGGCCAAGGCCTGGGGCACCAGGTAACCTGTCCACTTGTGTGGTCAGCTTGTTTTTAAATCAATTCCCAGTTTTATCTAACCCTTATCTCCCCATAAGGGAAGTCCCTTTCAGGCCAGGAAACCCATAACCCATGGCTAAGGTGGGTAACCCATTAGGGTATGTGGTGCAGGCCCTTTTTTTTTTTTGCCTATGGCAGGGATCAAACCCAGCCACCAGATTGCCAATCTAGCAGCTTGCCTCCCTTCAGTTTAGCAACACCACTGAGCCACTGGGGCCCATGCATGACAGGTTGTGCCCTCCGGTGCCCAAGTAAAGAAGCCGTATATTGACGCCACGTAATGATGCAAAGACGTTCCACCCTGGTGTGCTCTTCCGAATGTGGCAGCCGCCAACCACAACCTTTCTTGTGATTTGCAGACGACGACACACCAGTGACACCAATAACACCACACAGGGTTTTGGGGACGAAGAGTGTGCCCCCATGTGTGGTTAGCTCCGAGCAGATAAAAGGATGACGGTGGCGACGGCGATTGCGCCGTGCCAAAGTGCCAAATAGGTGCGTCACTCCAAAACCTCAAACCGTCTCTTTCGCGAGCTTTGCCTCCACCACCAAACTGTAACTGAACGCCTGGACGTGCTGCGGCCTCGGATACTCCTCGGATTCGGCCTGTTTCGACCACGTGACAGGATCTGCGCTTGTCAATTCGACGCGTCAGCTGTTGCCTTCGCTCCATCTCCTCGCCCCCTCGTCTCCCCCTCAAATCGCCTCCGTCGCACCTCAAACGCCATACGAACTGCCCAACCATCGCTGGCCGACGCCACAGGCGCGCGCCTCCTCGACAACCGGTGACCCACGTCACACGCGACATGCGCGACGCCTCGCAGTCGGGTCCCTGTTCGGATCCACGCCCTCACCAGAGACACATATTATACCCCATATAGATTCATTTAGGACACTTCGTACGTTCGTTTATTCTCCTTTTATCCTAGAACATGCCTCGCATATAGCGTACATGTATATAACCCTTGCTGCCTGGCCCAGAGCCGGCATCGAATCAGACCGCTCGTTTTCTCCCCCCTCATTCCGTTCGCGTGCCCGCCCGCCTCAAGCTTTACGCCCGTTACGAACTCCCCGCCGTGCCGTTGGAGCAGCGCGTGCCCACGGTCCGCGCCGTCACGTCCCGCCACTCACACACACACACACACACACACACACTCTCTCTCTCTCTCTCTCTCTCTCTCCCTCCCCGCCGGCGGTCGCGCGAGTAACAACCGCCAATCCGCCTCCCCGTATTCACCAGTATCTCATTTACCTTCCCTTTCGAACTCTCGCGCGGACTCCACGTCCGCGACACAAAACCCTAGCCATTGCAAGTTCCTCTCCAGAGCGTTCCAGTCCAACACAGGCCTGTTCCTCGCACTTGCAGACGTGGTTGTGCCTGATCCTCCAATGCACACGACCACCACCTCGTTCACTTGCAACACTGTCACTCCACCCGCATCCTCACTGCGTAAGTCGGGTTTCGACTCGCCCTTCTCTCACTGTTGTCCTGCCCCCGACAACGTGGCTATGGTAGGCAAGTCCGTGTTAGGCCCGCAGACTAGCTCTCGAAAAATCACCATCTCAATCGGTCGAGTGAGTTCGCCGTCTTATCTCAGCAACATACCTCTTTCAAGCCCCCAGACTCCCTTTTCGCCTTTGCTCGTCTGAGCCATGGCGGTCCTCGACCGCTACAACTCCGCTACAGCCGTTTTCCGCCCTTCCTTTCTCCACATCTTTGCTCTCAAATTGATCCCGAGCATAATGAGCTGATCATGTCAACAGCAACGACATTGACAACAACAACAACAGCGTCAATGCCCATCGCTCTTCCGAGTCGGTCCATCCAGCCCCCCTCACACAGCACTGTTTCCTTCAAGACGCCATAGCACCCCCACTTGACCCCTCTCGTCCCACCTCCTCGCAGGTCTCACTGGTGGTGTTGGTGTCTGCGGCCCCGGCGGCTGCAACAACACGGAACGGAACGTGCATGTATGATACCTGTTCTTGGCTATTGTAGGCCTGGAGAAGTGATCGCCGCAAATCTTCAGTCGTTATTGAGGCGGGCTAGGTGGACATGATGCGTGGTGCTCAAGTTTGTTTATTGACCGTTTACTTGCATAGGCAGTACTCTTCATGTTTGATAATTCTGCAATTCAAGCGTATCTACATAGCTCTTGGCCTTCAAACAACGGGGGTTTCTCCAGGACGTGCAACAATCTTCACTCCGCTGACCTTGCCGTCCCTGAGCCTATCAAGAGCAGCTGGTATTCCTTTCAACCCTTCTGCAACCAATTCAACCTTGTTGGGCTTCAATTACAAAACGCATCAGACGCAAGCCTCGGACCATGCAAAGACAACGTACCTTGATCAGGCCGTCCGCCAGTAAACCGGGGAGCGCCGCATACATCGACTTCCCAAACTCCGAATGACCATGGCTTCGCACCTCTCCGTAAACAAGCACAACCCACCGATTGACCTTTGATTCGACAGGAATATCAGCTGCAGGAGGGAGTGTCAGGACAAGACTTCCGTTAGGTCCCAAGATCTCCCAGTCTGCCCTCTGTGATTCTGGCGTCGAAATGGCGTCAAAGATAATTCCCACAGATCCATTTGCTATCTCCTTGACAGCAGCTGGAACCGAAGCGTACGGAGTCGTGCGATAGTCGATGACGTGAGTAGCACCCGCAGCACGGCAGTAGTCGTCGTTTTGTGGAGACGCTGTAGTGATGATTGGGTTGAATCCACTGAGCTTTGCTAGTTGCAATGCTGGACGCAATTTATGATGTTATCATCGGGCCATGCCCTGCGGAGAGGTGACTCAGTCGTGACTCACCATATTGGCCGACGGAGCTTGAGCCACCTGGAATATATATTGCCTGTCCAGCGTACTTCCCACGTCCACCATCTGCCCAAGGAGCGACGAGTCCAGCACCGCCGAATTCTCTCTTCTCTTGGTAAAGTCCTATGGCGGCAGTGGTGAAGCCGAGAGGAATTGTTGATGCCTGGTCAAATGTCAAGTTCTCTGGGATCTGTCCCGCTACGGTGAGTCTGACATGTCGCATATGGATGGCGAAAGAGAGACTGACTTTGGCAATAAGGGGCACGTCTACGAGGACGTATTGCTGGAATGTTCCCCTGTGATTCCCGAAGACGGCTTGGAAGAACCTGTATAATCATCAGTTTATCACACGATGCTCAGTTGGGTATGAAGATGTCCCACGCACACTCTGTCTCCTTCCTTCAGCTCCAGCACTCCCTCTCCGACCTCCTCGACAGTGCCGGATCCATCGTTTCCGCCAATATACGGGTACTTGTCAACGAAGATTCCGGTAAGCTGAATATGATTGTCGGCCGGGTTCAAGGCGGATGATTCGATCCTGACGAGGACGAAGCCAGGTCCTGGGCTCGGGATTTCTCGTTGGGCGATGTGGTATGGACGACCCTTCTCTGATAGCCACAGGACTTTCTGCTGCTCAGAATGTGCCATGAAGTTGGTGAACGTAGGGAGATGACGGGTGTACAAGTGTTAGTAGGCCAAGGCGATTTGAAGGGCCTTTTTATACACGAGACCGCTGTAAGCGGTGATAGCAGTCGTCCAGGAAGAGTGGGTCATCCTCACCAAATTGTCTGCTTCATAATCAAGCTAGCAAGATGTTCGGATAACTCATGTGGATTCCTCACGAGGGGTAAGCATACCCTACATCTACAACGCACACCTTCGAATATTTGGGTGGCCCACGGGCAAGTGGATCAAAGGATTGGTCAGCAGTGCTTGCATGCGGAGCCGTGTCGACCCACCCCGGGCTCCACGGGGAGCCCCACATTCTCCGTGAGCACGAAGGATAGAACGGTATATGATATTTCAATGGAAAATACCAGATTGGAAAGCCTTACGCGAGCACTGGGTACCCAGTCGTCAAGTACCATCCGCCATCCGCCCCTGGCATTCACATCACAAGGCACGAGGCCAGATGCCAGTCACGAGTCGACTCACGACGGGCAAGAATGGATAAGCCAGGTCCGATTATGGTCTGCTTATGGTCCAATTAATGTCTAATATGTTGACCTCTCTTTGCAGTCACCTTATTTTAAATCAGAACACTTGAATAATTAAAAATTAGAGGGAGATCAGAAAACCCTTCAGGCTCAATAGTTTTTCCCCAGCTAAATGGCTTTTCCAAGCCTGCAACATGCAGTTTATTTAAATATTTTATCATATAATCAGTACTCTTCTCAGTGGCCATTTAATTTCTAATTGTTCAACTATTCATATTTAAAATAAGGTCCTCCCTGTAGGGCCTTGAAGTTTTCCTGACATGCAGAATTTCAATCCTTCGGACACTGCTGTTATTGCATACGACGCTGCGCGGCCTGTCGCCAGCAGCACCACCTCGAGTTCGTCTTTTACTTTTCCCCCACTTGCTTACCTCTGTGCGTAGCATACTTCGTCTTGTATCGTCTCGGTCTGCGTATAAATACCCCCGCGTCTGGCTTCGTCAAGAGCCAGGCAACTGCGGCCCCATTCCTTCCTCTCTTCTCTTGTGTGACCCTTCGTCCGACGCCCAACGCCTGTGAGCCTGCTGAGCTGCAGCCGTCATTCTGATCTTCTCGTGCTCGTATCATCTTCGTTATCGCCTTCACCACCGCCAACCGCCTCCACCTTGACGACCGCTCAAGACACTCGCTACGTCGACGCCGACACACCAACATCCTCGCTTCTCCCGTTTTCATCTCGCGCGTTCTCGATCTCTCGGGATCGCGGCCTCCTTCTCTCTCACCCTCTTCCTCTCACCTCTGGGGAACTTTTCGAACTCAATCGCAGACGCCGACTCTGCCCTACAGCACCCTCCCCCTGGAACGCGGAAACCTGGAAACCGCGAGAATCGGAGAATCTGAGCATCTGAGAACTTAAATCACCAAAGGTCTACTTGAGCTTGAGCACTTGTGATAAAAGTGGGGCGTCAGGGGATCTGTTGATCATTGATTTGGTATCCTAGACCTCGCACCGAGGTTCTCAGTCCAATGTAACACAGGTGAGTGAGAAAAGGGGGAAGAGACCGCCTATTGACCGCGGTAGGGCTCCACTGTCCGCTCGTCCAGCTTCACTTAGTAGGGAGAAATGGTAAGAAGATACATGTTTTCGGGGTAATTTTCCGTTTTTGTACATGCTGATAGAAAAAAAGAAACTGGTGCATCATAATCTACCCTTTCGTCATCTTTGGTTCATCGCCAATTAAAAGGTATCAAAAGACCACGAAATTGGGGGTGGACGCAAATGGGACTCGGAGGGGCAACTTGAACTTTGGGTGGATCGTACATCTATGGAATGGCCTGCGAGACGGCGCGCGTGGATGAATGGGGCAAAAGCTTCATCAACCTGATCATCCCGAAGCGAGGACGCGATAGCGAGCTCGGAGAGTGCAGGCAGCAAATCTGAAACCACCGCCCCATGACTAGGATGTAGAGCATCGGAAAGCTCTGCAGCGAACTCTGAGGTAGCCCTAATCACCTTCACACCCAGGAATGGCCGAAGAATTGTATTCCAGAGCGCACTCTGGCCTACGAAAGTGTACCCATAGGGCCTTTCGTATTCCGACTGGAGTGCAAGACTCTCCACGACGGAAATAGCAGGCGCAACGTCACTGCATAGCTGCGCCATGGATATTCGCAAGTGATCTCGATCTCCGTCGTTATGGCAATCACTGATGGCAACTTTGACATATAGAGGGGCAACTGAGGGCTGCTCTGGATGGTAGGAGATAACAATAGATTCTGGCCCGAACGACATTACGGCCATCCGAATATTGAAGTTCTGGATGGCGCCGAGAAATGCTGACATACGAACGACGGTGGGGGTTCCCGTCAAGAGAATCGTTAGACGGAGGTCTTGGAGAAAAGGGGTGCTAATGAGGGCCAATAGACTATCCAGATAGGCGCTTGCACCCGTGAATATGAGCCTCGAGAGCCTTGGGACCACGATACGAGTGATCAGGGTAGTCTGGCTTTCCATCACCGTGTCAGGAAGCCTGAGAGAGGAATGTGGGAATTCTATTGAAATGTTGTCGAGGTAAGGCATCCTTGCGATGGACTCCACCAGATACTCGGGGGGAAAGTTGCCTGGGTCTGGGATGCCCTCGAGGCGGAGAGATGATAGGTTTATAGCGTTCATCAGTGATGCGCATCCCCTCGGAATAGTGACATTCCGAAGGTGGATGGCGCGGAGATGAGGAGCCACGAAGTTATTTGGAAGAACTCGAAATCGGTCTGCGGAAACTTCGGCGAGAGACAGGGTCTCCAGCATCGGAAAGGCGTTATCAAGTGCCTTGTGCAATCCCAAATCTTCAGAACGCCAATCCTTGATAGAGATATTATACACACGGTCGCGATGCTGAAGCGCGAGAACCAAATTTTCCTTGAATAGAGTGGGCACTGGATAGAGGAATTTGAAACGGATAATGAGAGGTATTTGTGTTAAATGTGAGGGCATCGTGGTTATGGGATTGGCCAAATTGCATAGGAAACCTAGTTTCAAGTAAGTTACACATTCAAGCATAGCGTATCTCCATCTTCGGCAAACTCGCAATAGCTTGTACCATCGACGTCCGTAGTTCCAGCGATATTCATCGTCGAGTCGACACCAATCAAGTATTTCCACCAGCAGTACATCGGGGAGACTGTTGATGGTGGTACACGGCAAGCCTTGTTCTGTTTTGAAAAATGTCGATGAATACGCAGGCGGAGGGAAGCAAGAACGTACCTTCAGCTCTGAGAATTATTTGTTCGTCAGGCGAGGACATGAGGACACGAGGTAAGGTGTGGGAGGGCACGTGATTGATGTCAGCAGTGAATCGACGATCCGGTCCGGAGTCGACGGGCATCACGGACTCCCTAACTTTCCCCCGTGCGGTCTTCAGTTTTTCTAATACACAGATGCGATCACAGCTGTAATGAAAGCATTCCTTACCTCAGAGTACGTGTACCCATCAATGATCAACTCTGACCCGGGCACAACGCACGACAGGTGGGAAGAACTCTGAGTCCGTGACTTCACCCACTTTGATCGAATGTTATCGCCGGCGCGTTTCAGAAATCAACAATTTTTGCTTCACCTCCACAACTCTCCCAATCCCCTCGCGCACAAACCCCAAAACAACTATCCTCACCTCCCATCCCTGGAATCCCTCGATCTCGTCAATGACCCCCCACCAACCGGTGGAAACGCGTCTCTCCTCTCAGCGTTTACAGGAATAAAAGGGGAATGACACGCGGTGCCTACTAGCGTGAAGTTCTGTCTTGCTGTAGATCAACGGATGGCTAGGCCTCAGCAGCATGGTGGGGCATGGGTGAGGAGGCAGCGCGATTTATCGTTCCCGGTGACGAGGGTTCGAGATGTGTACATGCATTGTTATGGAGCGCTCATCATCACCCCTACCGGCATCCAGCAGTACGCATATACGTGGGTGAGAGGAGCGGGAAGTGACGGTCTATTTACCGTGGGAGGACCCACTCAACTCCGTTAGCGGAAATGGCCAGAAGATATCATCGTAGGGATATCGTGAGTTTTTGCAGCCTGAGGTACATGCCAATGAAAGGCAAAAGAAACTGGTGCACTATAATCTAGCGTTTTACTATCCTTTTTTCATCGCCCATCAAAAGGTATCGAAAGACCATGAAATAGGGGGCGGACGCAACGAAGAGGTGTGATCCTGAACGATTCGTAGGTCTATGAAGTAGCCCCCGAGATGGCGCGCGGAGGTGAATGAGGAAAAGGGTTGATCAACCGGATCCTTCCACGACACGACAACAAGCTCAGAGAGTTTGGGCAGCAACTCTTTGATCACCGCCGCCTCATTTTTAGGATGCAGAGCGTCGGAAAGCTCTGCGATGAGGACCATGTCAGCCCTGAGCACCTTCACACTCCCAAACGACCGAAGGAAGGCACGCCAGAGCTCATGTTGGACGAAGGGGCCTGACTGCACCCGGTTATGGTGGTAGTCTGACTTGAGTTTGATTTCAAGAGTCTCCACGAGAGAAAGAGCAGACTCAATGGCGCTGCAGATTTGTGCCACGGAGGCTATTGCGCGGTCTCGGTCGTCACTGTAAATGGTAAATCGGGAATAGGGTGGGACAACTGAGGGCTCCTCAGAATGGAAGGAGATGGCGACACATCGTGGGAAGAACGACATCACGGCCTTTTGAAAGTTGAGGTTTTGGATGGTTGCTAGAAATGCTGACAGACAAACAACGGTGGGAGTTTCCTTCAAGGATATTGTGAAACGGAGGTCTTGGACAAAAGGGGCACTAATTCGGGTCGGTAGATTCTCCAGATAAGCGTCGACGCCCGTGAACATGAACCTCGAGAGCCTTGGGAGCACAACACGGGTAATCTGCGTAGGCGGTATTTCCATCATCGTGGTAGGGAGAGAGGTATCTGAGAACAATGCGATCGAGATATTGTCGAGATAGGGCACACTTGCGATGCTCTCTACCAGCGACCCAGGGGGAATGAACCGCATAAGCTCAAGTCGGAGAGATAACAGGTTTGTGGCTTTGGTCAGTGGGAAAACATCCCTTAAAACAACGACATCTCGAAGATGGAGGGCACGGAGGTTGGGGGCTGCAATGTTATGAAGGAGGGGTTGTGTCTCGACATAAATGGAGGAGAGAGACAGGACCTCTAGCATCGGAAAGGCGTTATTCAGTGCGCTGGACAGCTCCAAATCTTCCAAAGGCATATAGCTGATAGATATGGCACGCAGACGGTCGCAGTGCTGGAGTGCGAGATGTAAATTTTCTTTGAATAGAGGGGGTACTATGCATCGGAAGTTGAAACTGATCATGAGAGGCGACCGTGTTAAATGTGAGGGCATCGCGGTTATGGGAGTTGAAAAATTGCACGGAAAACGTAGTTTCAGACGGGATGACGATTCCAGCATAACGTATCGCCATCGTCGACAAACTTGCAGTGGCTTGCACCATCCGAGGCGACGTCGAGCGTTCCAAGCATGTCCATCGAGCAGTCGGCACCAATCAAGTATTTCCACGAACAGTTCGTCAGGGAGACTGCTGATAGTTGCACGCAGCAGCCGTGGTCCTATTCCGAAGAAATTGATGAATATCGCAGGCAGAGGGAAGAAAGAACGCACCCATCCTCCCCTAAAATTTCCCGTCGGTCAGGGGTCGACATGCGGGCAAAAGGCAAAAGGTGAGAGGTCGCGTGTTTATTGATTGATACCACCATGGATCCCAGATGTCGACTAGTGAGCAGGGTCTTGCTCAATATCCTGATTTTTTTACCGACTCACAAAGGGACAACATCAATGCCAGATGAAAGCATTCTTCATCTCTAAATAGGCGCCCCAATGATGGGCCCAATCCACACACAACGCGCGCCAAAGCCTGTCCGGAACCTACCCACGTGACCTCCCCAACGAATGAGACTCCGATAAGCAAAGACGGGAAGGAAAATAGCTTGAGTTCTTAGTACTCATCGAGGTGAATAAAGTAGCCCCATGCGAGATAGGCAAGTTGCGGCACGTATTCTAGTGTGTGGTGACGGAATCATGATGAGAGTTACTCGCAAACAGAATCTCGGTAAGTTTCATAGGGAGCCAGGAAAGAGCAAACGGAGGCTACATTGGGAGTTAAACGTTGGGTAGGGCGTCGATGTAATTGGACAATACTTATACTACAGTGGTCAAATAGTCAACCCCCGAGGATAATAGAAAGCTCATCGATCTCCCGGTGACCACATCGGCTATGAGCGCACGACAAACTCATATTCTGTCCGAGACGCCGCCGCTACTGGCGTCTATAGATACCCCTCAGCATAGGCTACCGAATGAGGTGTACGATTAGCAAACAGATAAACCACGAGATATAGGAACGTACTTTTGCCGCTTGACTGGTTCACCCACCGCGCCTCTTAAATATCCACAATCTACTCTCCTTCTTCATCTCAAGCACCCTCCACAATCCTTCCAACCCCTTCTCACGTATAAGCCTCAAAACGTCCTTACTTAGTTTCCATCCCTGGAACCCGTCGATGACATCAACGACCTCCCACCGTCCAGCTGGCAGCGCGTCTCCGCTCTCGGCGATCACGTGAGTAAACGGAGAGTGATACGCGATGTCTGCAGGCGTGAGGTGCTCTGTCTTGTTGTAGATCCACGGATGAGCGGCGGAGATGGCGGGCGGGAGGATGCCTAGACTCGGGCGGTACGGCGGCGCATGGGTGTGGAGGAAGAGCGATGCACCGCTCTGGGCGGCGAGATTCGCTATATGGACATGGACTGTCATGGTGCACTCGTCATCAGCCTGCCCGTCTAGCAGAAGCGGAGAGAGGAGCAAGTCTATTTACCGTGGGGAGAGTCTACGAATTGCTCGTTCAGCTGCGCGAGCGCGTGGCCGCCGGGATAGTTGGCAATCGATGCGCTGGTAAGGAGGACCGTCGCAGCCGAGTTGAGCGCGAGGGCGCCAACGACCGTGAGAAACGCCAACCAGCCTATTAAGGTTCCCTTGCGCCGGCGGACGCTATTTCACGACACTTTTAGTATATGGGCTTGACCCACGGGAAGAAGGGAAGACATACAAAGCCTGGGCGCCATGTGCGGCAGCGATGTTCAGCATTGGTACGACGTATACAACGAACCGCCATTCTTTGTGGCCAATGAAGCTCATGAGGAATACAAAGCCAACAGCAGGAAAAACGAGAGAGCGGATCCGGGTATCGCGAGCGAAACCAAACGGGATGAATATCTCGGTGGCCATGAGAAGACGCGGGAGGAATGTCGTGAAATAGGTCCAGAAGGGAGAAACCTATATTGGGGTTAGGGTTGAGTTAATACAATCGAGGGTGAAGGCATACGAACACCCCAGTCAGCACTTTTGCCTTCATACACGTTGAAATAGATGCTGGAAACCTCGGGCCAGAGGGGCCACTGATCCCAGAAATACGAGTCAATCGAGACGGTCAGCGCTAGTGGGCCAACAGATATGAATGTTGTGTGGATATGGCAGATCGTAACCCCATACCGATGGAAACCAGGCCGGAAATGGCGCCAACCTTGACGAGTCGCGTGAAAGAGAGAGAACCATCCGACAAAAATTGGAACGTGAGAAGGCCCAGAAGACCGAAAATTTCTGCGCGGATCACCACTGCGACAAATGTCAACAGCACGACAGCCCAAGAAGCGCAAGTGGTCGAGGTTCGAACCACCCTTGTCCCGCGGTTTAATAGCAAGTAATACGCGAAGTTTACTAGATACGGAGGGTTTGAGTGGATGTGCAATTAATCATAGGATGTATGTCTCACCAAACGGCAGCGCGAACATGTTGGGGAGCGTACGACCCATCCAGAATGGTAGATGGAATTGGGTGATGGTGATAAACGTGAAAAGAAGGGAGGTCAAGCGTCCAAAACGGCGAGCAACCGCGCGTCGGAGGAAGCAAAGTCCTTGGGCATTAATACTTGCAAGGGTGAGGCGAACTGGTATGTATGAGCTGTAGAAACAAGGGAAATGGAGTGAAGATACGGACTGACTATTTGGAGGTTAAATTTTGAAGTAATGAGGGAGAGATCATTCGCGAGTCGGGCAATGTAATTAGAAAACCATGCGACGATGATGCTGCCCACGAATGAACGTGGTATTGCCCCAGAAAAGACTTTGTGGTCGAACTGAGAATGGATGGGTCAATCTGATGAGAAGCCGTTTGAGGATAATGTCGCTGGATCTCACCTTCTGGAGCACGTCTGGGCTGCCACCGTAAAGCAGGAGGTCGTGCAAGGCGTGGAGAGTAAAGCTCTCCTCTACTTTGGTGTACGGAGCGAGTAACACATGGGTCCATGCGACGGCGAAGATGAGCGCATCAAGCACCAAGGTCATCTGCTAGGTCAACTGCACGTTCCTTGTATAGTTGAGCAAGGGTCGATGGTTGTTGGGTGACCGAATTAATTAGGGTTGCTTGGTCTGTTGGCGCCACTGCGGAATCTCTCCGGCACCATTTGGCCGCCAGGCTCCCTTCCGGCGATTGACGCGACAACCCCCGGCTTAATACGCTCGCTCATCCTGTATTCTCACCTCTTGATTCCTCTCTCTTGATTTGCCCATCACACCCATGTCTCTCAAGCCAAGGGCAGCGCTACTCGCCCTTTGGTTCCTATCAACCGTCCATGCCAAAGCAAAGAGTGGCAACAGCTCCCAATACGCTGTCTCAAGCTATCAATTGTCCGTACGTCGCTCGCGTATCCCTGGTACCCTTCATCCTGACTGAAAAAACCCACGACAACAACAGGCCTTCGATAGTCTCGTTCCCCCAAGAGGTATCCCACTGCTATGGTGCAAATCCTTCGCCTCTAACGCGTTCTCTTCAAGCAGGGAAATGCCCACCCTGTTTCAATTGTATGCTTCCCGCATTCACATGTGGTCAGTACGGAGAATGCGATCCGTATAACGGCCAGTGTAACTGTCCGCCTGGATGGGGAGGTATCGACTGCTTGACGCCACGTAAGCATTGGTACCTGGGGGGCTTCGGAAATCTCGGCTCATGTATGCACAGAATGTGACTCCCTTGCGGATGGTGCGGAGCGGCACCTACGTGAAGATGGAAAGGAGTGTCAGTGCAAGGATGGTTGGGATGGAATAAATTGCAATGGCATGTCCGCCCACTCCGTGAACGCCGCTGTCGTTTGACACCTCTCTAGTTTGCCAAACCGACAACGCCTGTACAAACTTTCCCATCCGCGGCAACATAACATCACTAGAGGCCTCGGACCCTGTAAACATGACTTGCTACAAAGGTGGCGAGACCGTCTTCAACAATCACCAATTCTGTGATGTTACCAGTATGCGCATATTATCCTTTGTCCAGCTCTTCCTAATACTTGAAATCTAGATCGCAAAATCCTTGATATGTTACCCGGCCGTCCTCCTCAGGTCACTTTCAGTTGTGATAAGACAGATGCGACATGCGACTTTCAGTTTTGGACAGCCCAAGTCGAGTCGTTCTACTGTGCGCTTGATACGTGTAAGACGGAGGTCATACCAGGATACGACAGCAATACCACATCATACCAGTGCGATCATATCAAGTGTAGTTGCGTGCCGGGACGATTCATTTGCGGCGAGGATGGCAGCGTCGGTGGGTACTTAACTCTGTTATTGACACAGTACTGAATTGATGACAGATATTGGGGACTTCTTGAAGGAGGAAATCAAGGGGCCTGCCACTTTCAGCTGCAAGACAGGCGCCGGATGCAAGTTTGAAGAGCCAGCGATGAATCAGTTGATCAATGACATCTTCGGCGACAAATATATTTCTTTGATCTGTGAGGGTGGCGAGTGCTTACACTACAGTCAAGTTCCTGGTTACGTCGTACGTACCAATGGTCTTCCCTTTCGGCCCATCCTGAATACCCATTTTATAGAGACCACCCAAACCAAACAACACCCACTGGATCGCATTAAGCGTGGCCGGAGCAGGTCTAACTGCCGTTTTGATTTCGGCAGGTGTGTGACGCCTTATCTGTTCGTCCCTTACCATGCTAACCACCCCTTAGCGCTCTGGTACGCTGGCCGGGCGCGCAAGTCCGACATCGGAGCGATCCGCCTACCTGACGCGGAGGTCTCGCAACTCATGGCCGACCACGTCCCTGCAGCACTCCATTTTTCTGATATTTCCTACTCTCTCAATGGCCGTCCAATTCTTGAGGGTATCACGGGCTCTGTGCGTCCGGGTCAGGTCCTTGCGATTCTGGGCGCCTCCGGTGCTGGCAAGTCGACCTTCCTCGACATTCTAGCGCGTAAACGCAAGCGTGGTGTGGTCGGGGGTGTGACCCTCGTAAATGGCCGAGAAGTCTCCGACGCTGATTTCAGGAAAGTCATCGGGTTCGTGGACCAGGAAGACACACTCATGAGCACGCTCACGGTGTATGAGACTATTCTTTATTCCGCGCTCCTGAGGCTCCCACGAGATATGAGCATAGAGGCCAAGCAATTTAGAACTCTAGAGACGATGAATGAACTAGGCATTCTTGGAATCAAAGATTCTCGTATCGGTGACTCTGGTGCGTACCTCGACCATCCTTCGTTGCTTAATGATTGAAGTCCTTCAGGTCATCGATCTATATCTGGAGGAGAGAAGCGCCGTGTCTCAATCGCATGCGAACTCGTGACTAGCCCGTCAATTTTGTTCCTTGATGAACCCACTAGCGGTATGCGCCATTGATTCACTTGAGGTCATACCTTTGTAACATATTTCACAGGCCTGGATGCATATAATGCCTACAATGTTGTCGAGAGCTTAGTCTCACTTGCGCGCAACTATAATCGCACTGTCGTCTTCACAATCCATCAACCTCGTAGTAACATAGTCGCGCTCTTCGATCAACTCGTACTTCTCGCTCAAGGTCGCCTCGTATATGCCGGCGAGTTTGCCAAATGTCAGCCGTATTTCGACTCTATCGGACAACATTGTCCCCCAGGATTCAATATTGCGGATTACCTTAGTGAGCCTCTTCTCTTCTGTGATTAGTACAATCTAGTAAAGGGTCCATATAGTTGACGTCACCGCATCGGTTGAGAAGGAGCCCAAAGGCTCTGGAAGTTCCTCCACTGGTCCCATGTCGCCGACTGGCGACGTGACAGCATCTGCCTCGTTGCGCGACGAAGAGCGCGCACTATCCGTGCGTCGCGAGACCTCGAGCCATGTTGATGACGAAACCGAAATGCAAGTACGCCGCGATGGCAACGGCAATGGAGCGGGCGACGGCTTCCTGCGGCGCAAGACCTCGCAACTTCTCGAAATAGTCTCGCTTAGCACTGCACATGGCAGCGACTCGGGACCAGCCCTGATGCCACACATTGCGTCGCTGGTCGACTCGTATGCCACGAGCGAGATTGGGGCTGCTATACGCGCGGATGTCCAAGCGGTCGCACACCCTGCACAAGGCCCTGATGGTAGTGATGAGTTGCCAGACGTGACTGTTGAGAGCACGCTGCTACGTGGACGCAAGCGCGCAACGTGGTCGACGCAGTTCAGGATCCTGAGCGGTCGAGCCTTCAAGAATATGTATCGCGATCCGGCGCTATTGACGTTCCAGTATTCGGCGTCTATTGCAGCAGCACGTGAGTCCTCTTGAGAATTTGCTGGCGCGGTCGGTTGTTGACCCCAGTATCACTTCAGTGCTCTGTGGCTTGTTTTATCACCACGTGTCCGATGATATTGGTGGATTCCAAAATAGATTGGGTGCGGGATCCCTCTGATCGACTGGCGAGTTTAGCTGATGTTCCATCCACAGGCGTTTTCTTCTTCACACTGGCCCTATTTGGCTTCTCATGCTTGTCGAGTCTCGGGTTGTTTGCCAACGAGCGGATTCTTTTCATGCGGGAAAGGTGCGACCCCGTATTCATCACACCGCTTAGGTCCACACTTACAGAGCGCACTAACAAGATCAAACGGATACTATTCTTCCTTTACTTACTTCACATCGAAGGTGCGTCCGAACTTTTCCTGTGGACTGATCTGGGGTGACAACTTCTACTTAGATTCTATTTGACATCCTTCCGCTACGCGTTGTCCCACCATTGCTCTTTGGAGGTATTGTGTACGGCCTCGTTGGCTTCGTTCCGACCGTGGCAGCTTTCTGGAAGTTCATCCTCACTCTGGTGCTCTTCAACCTGACCACGGCAAGCGTGATCTTGCTCATCTCTATTGCATGTGCGAACACGAGTGTTGCGAGTCTGATAGGCACGATGGTCATGTTGTTCAAGTGAGCCCAGGCCCCATCTACAGCGAGATCGAACTTACTGAATTTGCACCACGTAGCCTGTTATTCACGGGTCTCTTGATTAACCGATCGAAGGTCAAGCCTTGGTTGCAATGGTTACACACCGTATCGTTCTTCCATGCCGCCTTCGAGGCGCTCGCTGTTAATGAACTTCGTTTCCTGCAATTGAAGGAGGACAAGGTGAGTACTCCCTTTCCTTCTTTATGAGGAGTGGCTTTGACCCGTGTATCCAGTACGGAGTTGAGCTCGACGTCCCCGCAGCCACGATTCTGTCCACGTTCGGTCTTCGCGCACAGTCGTTCTGGTGGCCGAATATAACGCTTCTCGGCATTTTCTTTGTCACGTTTACAGCCTCGAGTTTCATCGTGCTACACTTCTTCGTCCGTGAGAGGCGGTGAATTGTTACGCAAAATATCGATACCTGGTCCTTGTCGCACACAGCACTTAACTATACCAAAACAGATTGGGTTATGTCGAGCGGCTACCTGGTTAAACAAAGCCCCTGTATTCTTAGCTTAGCCACCCTCTATGCTTTATAAGCTATTTCAATGTTTTTTTTCGCGGCGTATGCTCGCCATGTGCCCTGCTTTGCCACTGTTTTTACGGAGGCCGACCAACATTTGTTTTCACATTGGCTTATGACAGGCGACCACTGACTACCTCGTTAAACAACGCTGTGTAGTAACTCTGATGCTTTATAGTTCACTCATTGTTCTTATCGCGGAGCATGCTCACCACGAGGACCTGCTTTCCCCCTTCTAGCAGAGGCTGGAATGACACCTATTCCTCATTTACGACACGAGTAATAAATCCTTCCCCAACATATGTTTGACGATTCTAAGGTCGACTGGTGAGTTTTGACCTTATGAAAGGGTCGCACTCGGACTCATTTACAATCTACTGGTTTGATCCGGAATTGCACAGGTATATACCTTTCGTATGCCGATCTCACTCTCCAACATGCTTCTCTCCGCTTCTAATTCCTTCTTGAACCTGGGTATCCGCCCCCGAGCGGTAACTACTCCGGTGCGAATTCGCAACCCTAGCGGGACTTGGGGTGGAATGAGTACTACCAGCAAGGATCTGTTTCCGAACGCACGACTGAGGCCGACCCAGACAACCCATCGAGCGGCACTGACAACCCATCATTTTTCCACGATACATGCTTCTAGAGTTCGTAAATGTGAGTGAGGTATTTGATTGAATGTTGCATGACGAGCGTGAAGCTGATGATCCTGGGTTGTACTACTTCGCAGCACGTCGCTCATGCTTGCCGCCATTCGCTGCACCGGTGCCGCCTTTCGTGCCTAGCGGGGCACTGGCACGCAGACAAGCATCCGAGTCCGGGTCTCCGCCGCAGCCTCTCCAGGTTATCCAGGCACTGGCCTCCGCCGTGTCCCCAGGCCGTGGTCATCAGCACGTGACGCCCGAGCCAGGCCTACTGTTGGTCGATCATCAGTCGCCGACAGCCGAACAGAAGCCACCGAGTGCCAGTGCCAGTATTGTCAGTGCCATTGGTGCCAGTGCCAGTGCCAGTGGTGCCAGTGCCAGTGCCAGTGGTGCCAGTGCCAGTGCCAGTGGCGTTAGTGCCAGTGCCATTGGTGCCAGTTGTGCCAGTGCCACGTCACATGGCATCCGAATTCCCACGCCGGCCCGCCCCGAATCCCCTCTCGCCCATGCACGCCGCGGGGCCAGTCCAAATCATGTACCACCTGCTCGCATCGAGACCTTTCCCACCGGGACGGGATACAGGCTCTCGATCGCATTGCCGCGCCCGGGAGGCACGTTACTCGCTTCGGAGATGATCACGGTGTCGGCACGGCGCGGCGGACGGCTGGCAGTGGTCGCGGATGCGTGGCATCTGGAGCACGACTGTGAGTACACCCCTCCTCCCTTTTTTTCTTGGTTGCATTTTTCTTTTCTTTTTCTTCTGTGGCAATCTGGGTTCGTTGTGCTCGCTGATAGGCATTGACTGATACTATGGCACTGGACCCATTCTTCACTTCAGGCCATTTTGAGTGGCACGTCGCCTTTCCACAACAGGATATCGACCTGGGAGCCGTACGTGCCCGTGTCGACGAGGATGGGATTTTGATCATCGATGTGCCGAGGAGACGGCGCTGGCATGCCATACAGCCCACTTGTCGTACCTGATGTGGAGGTCCTATTGTAATGCCCGTTATAACTCATGAGAGTCATCATAGAGCGACGCTAGTGCTTTGTTATCGTCCGGGGCAGAATTTACCACAGGCACTGGTTCGATTACGTGTGATAACTATGGGGTTACTGT
>Ga0307512_10003169_pt1 | contig 19506 bp, 17 predicted proteins | sample 14_EM_MG_FD_200267 | JGI IMG/M metagenome (GOLD analysis project Ga0307512, IMG submission 200267) | Populus trichocarpa ectomycorrhiza microbial communities from riparian zone in the Pacific Northwest, United States - 14_EM | ecosystem: Host-associated > Plants > Roots > Unclassified | place... | reverse complement strand
CTGGCAGGAGGGAGGAGGGAGGAGGGAGGAGGGGGGGGCCTGGCAGGGGGGGGGGAGCCCGGGGGAAAGGAAGGCTGGGGGGGGGGGGAGGAGATAAACTCCTGGGAGGGCGGGTTTTGATTTTAATTTTTAAATTTATTGAAAAATAAAAATAAAAATAAAAATAGATAAACGACCCACTGCCCCCCCCCTGGGGGCTGGGTGGGTTGGGGACCCGCTGGGAGAGAGGAAAGCTCCCGGAGCCGGGGAGAGAACAATAGATTTTTGAACATTAACACAGGGGCTTATTTAGACTAAATAAAATAGCAAACACACCCTAAAATTAAAGCGATTGAAGTCCTATTAAATATCTTCCCCGATATAGTTTTTGACTTTTTATATAATTCCTTATTGTAGTATGGTTTGTATCAAGTTCTTTCGCTGCACTACGTGAAGAATCATATATAGTTGTCTCACCAGTGTTGATGTCAGTAACCTTAACCTCTTTCCCAGGGTTCGGGTGGTTTAGCCTTGTTGCTTGAATAATTCTTAATTTTGCTCGAGTTTCTTCTGAGCTTTTCACTCCAAGTCTTGCTTCTCTCAACTTGGCTTTAGTTTCTTCTGTATGCTTGTATGTTCTTCCTAGTGCTGCTTTTCTCAATTTGGATTTAGTCTCTTCTGATCAATTTAGAGCTTTTTCTCTCATTTTAGCTAAAGATTCTTCTGTGTGTTTATAACCGTAAAGTGAACCGGCTACTTTTAATATATTATATTCCGGCTTTAGAAGATCAATATAATACTGCTCTCTTTCAATTACATCCTTAGGATCGCAATACGGCGTTAGCGACGTATTCCTCCCCGGAGTCGCGGGTTGTATATCTCCCCCCTGTAACCCCTCACTAGATAAACAATAAAGAGGGAGCCGGGGGAGCCGCGCCTCCCCTCCTGTTTATCTCCTCCCCGGGGCTCCCCTCCCCTCCCCTCCCCTCCCGGAGGGGAGGGGAGGGGAGGGGAGGGGAGGGGAGGGGAGGGGAGGGGGACCCGCTGGGAGGAATACTCAAGGATCTCTAGTTTAAATTGGGAGTACCCATATTTTAATAAGGCTCTACAGATAAGACTTGATTTAGCTATTCTACTAATATAATCTTCACTAAAATAATTACAGAATCTTTGCTAGAGATTAACACTAGAGCTACATAACATTTAGCGTTTTTTAGATTAGTTAAACGATATACGCCTGCTCTTCCTTTGTTATCCTTAAGAATTGTTTTTTTTTAGCTTCAACATCTGTATATATAGCTGCTGGTACATTTGTAGATAGAGGACGAGTAGTACTAAACTGAGATTTGAATGTGGTTCTAACTAATGCAACAGAAGAACATCTTTCACCTCCCGATAATCTTGAAATAGAATTTGGGTTAACTTTTTTATTAATTACTATCATAATAATTTTTTATGTATATATACTCATTTGGACTTGGCGTCACGGAAGTGACGCCACCGTGGCCGGTGGGGGGGCAGTTAAACAAATTAGCCGTCCTCCCACGGGATCTGAGATTATTTCATCAGGGGGCTAAAGAGGAGCCCCCTCTTTACGTAGTTTAAGGCAGCTAAACTCTGGCTTAGCCAGCGATATATTCCGTCCCCCTTCCTGTTTATCTCTTTTTATTTTTATTTTTATTTTTCAATAAATTTAAAAATTAAAATAAAAACCCGGGGGTCCAAAGGGGGGGAGATAAACAGGAGATAAACAGGAAGGAAGTAGTTTAACTCCCCCCCCCGATTTTTATTTTAATTTTAATTAAAATATAAATTAAAATAAATATATATATATATTTCTTTAAATTAGTATGCACCTACACTTTATAATTTATATTATACACGACATACCTTAAAGATTTATTAGTCTCCCCGCTAGCGGAGCCGCGCTGGAGACGCCGCCGTAATTAAGGGCTCCTCCCTCGGTTACGATTAATCTTTACAGCTTATCGTTTTCTATATTAGTTAAACAATAAACGTCCCCGCCCCCCACCCCCCACCCCACACCTGTGTGGGGTGGGGGTTGGGGAAAGGGGAAGAAATAAGAGCTTGGGGCCAAAAGTGAATTTACGTCTTGAAATAAAAGATTTACGTCCCCATAAACGGGGATGTAAATCGTCGCGCGCTACGCGCGCGCCGATTTACGTATTTTGTATTGCTAGGATACTCTAATGTACCTGCCCCAAATACTTCTTGTATTTTAATAGCTAAAGGCGCATCTTTATCTACCCTGGCCCCAAGGGAAAAGTGATTTTTACCTCGTCTTAATTTTTAATATTTCATCTATCCCTTCCGCAGTTAGATGTGCTTTTTTATGCATTAATGCCGCTACTCTACAAAATTTATTGTAATCAGATAATTTAAACCCCTGTAAAGGATACTTTTCAAAAAAAGATATAATCTTATCTTGATTGTCAGATAATTTTTTAACGACAAATGTCACATGACCTGTATTTTCATATACAGCACCACAATTGAAATAATTAACAAAACTTTTTATTAATAAAAAATCACGAGAATGTTGAACTATATTAAAATTTAATTGTATTTGATATCCTGTTTTGTATGATTTAGATTTTATAGCTGTGATAAAAAAGCACCCTTCAGCTTCTACAAATCCGGCAACCCAATAAGGATCTAAGTTCTCCTGCAATTTTATTACAGGTCTTTCCACCGGATTTATATTAGGAAAATATTTTATTAAGATAGGAGTTAAACCATTATTCATTGCTCCCTTCAAACTAACAACTTTTTTTAATCCTTCTATACTAAGATGTTGTTTATTATACATAGTACCCACAATTTGTTTGAAAAGTAAAAAATCAGCTTGTTTTTTAGTTAATAAAGGATACTTTTCGAAGTGAGGTATTATTACTTTAATTAGAGCCTCAAGTGAATTTACAGTAAAATACACAGATCCATCTTTAGTACGTATTGTAATTTGCCCTACCCCGAAAAAAGATTGTATTCTCTTTAATAAAACTAAATCCCTACTATGTAAGCTTATCGTAAAAGCAGGACTTATACTTCAACCTGTTTTATAGACCGCTCGTTTAAGTATTGATACCGTGAACGTACCTTCTCCATCTACAAAACCAGAGACATAAGAGGGGTGTAAAGCTGATTTTTTTTTAGGGTTAAAAGAAGGATTAGGGCCTTGCCTTTTTAATTTACCTGTCTTTAAAAAGGCAAGGGGAAAAATAAAATAACTACGCCTTCCTTTTTCATTCCGGCTGAAAGGTCCAGCGACGCTTCCCCCCCCCCCCCCCCCGATTTAATTCAATATCTATACAGGTCTTTAATTAAATTGGGGGGAGGGGGGAACCTATGTGTTTTAGGAACAATTATTGAACCGTCTCCTTCTATCAAACCAGCTAAATAATAACCTAACATGTTTTTTCTTTTTAAATCATTAGTATTATTTGTTTTTTGATGATATTCACGTTCTTTAAAGGAAAACTTCGTTATTTTCCCAGATTTTTCCTTCAATATAGTAAAATACAGTCCCCTCCGGAGGGGGGGAAACTAATAAATATATATATTTATTGTGCCATCGTTCCCCCCATTGTCTCCGCGCCTGAGGCCCTGCCCCTCCCTCTTTATTGTTTATCTAGTGAGGGGTTACAGGGGAGGGAAAGCGCGGCAAGTTTCCTCGACCGTAGGGGTCTCCGACGGGTCCCTCGGGTAGTTTATTCCCCTCCCCCCGCCCCTCCCTCTCTGAGTGAGGGGTTGCAGAGGGGGGCGGGGAAAGAAACTGCCCGGAGGGGTTTATTTTATTTTATACTTTCATATAAAAACGGACTATACTTTCAACCGTATTAACTAAAAACACGGCTGTACCACTTATAGTCTCTGAGGATCCGCTAGGATATTAGCTTATACCCTTAGGTTTCCTGCTGATTATCCATTGTAATATCCTTAAGATTTTAACTGACCTTTACTCCAATTTTTTTTTTAAGTTTTCCCTCTTTAGTCCCCCGGAGTTTTAGTCCCCCCTCCCCTCCCCTCCCGGAGGAGATAAACAGGAGGAGATAAACTCCTGGGAGGAGGCGCGGCTCCCCCGGCTCCCTCTTTATTGTTTATCTAGTGAGCCTCGGGGTTACAGGGGGAGTTAAACTACTAATATTATTTATAGTTTAACTTCATTAAACTACTATTTTAAATAAATATATATATATATTTATTTAAATTTATAGTTTAACTTCCTTAAACTACTAAAGAGGGAAAACGTCGCTGCGCTAATTTTTTTATATATAAAAAAAGAAGCCAGCGAAGTCTCCCTCCCCCGGAGTCTGGGTTGTTTATCTATTTTTATTTTTATTTTTATTTTTCAATAAATTTAAAAATTAAAATAAAAACCCGCGCCTCCGCCGTTTCCAACCCCCAGCCCACACATGTGTGGGCTGGGGGGGGGGGGGGTGGAAGATCCGGGGGGAAAGACTAATTTTTTTATATATAAAAAAATAAGCATGGTCAAAAAAGAAGAAAAAAAAGCGCTAGTACTTAAGGCTTTAGGAGTTTCCAGCATATGTCAGTATTCTATACAGTAATTATTTACTACTCGAGCACAGGAAAAGTATAACCTAAGGAGGTTTAGGCTGATGCTACATTGTCTATAAAAGATAGATACAAAAAAAGAACGGAACTTACCCACTAACCCACCCTATTAACTAAAAAAACGTAATTTAGGAAGAATATCGTCGAAGTACGAAGCATTTTACCTAATTTTGTAAGATTAGCTAATAAACCTATATTATAAAGGAGAGAATGTGTTCATATTATTCTTCTATATTATCTGATAAAGATATACCTATTTTATATAACATAGAAGGATGTATATGATCTTTGCATAAACTCCTTACTATCCCCATAGTACTTTTAGCGATAACTATTCTATAATATTTACCTTTACGCTCACATCTACATTTAAGGTTTCACTTTTTACTTAAAGCAGAACATAACAACTCTACTTCAGCTTGAGTGAAACCATCAGTACAAATAACCAAGTAGCCTTTAGAATGAAAAGTACCATCGTCACTAATTCAAGTCGCTAAAGATATAGGAGTAAGGTATTCTATTATATTGGTAGGAATAGTTTTTACCCCCTCTATATAGAATAAGTGATAGAAAAAATTAAAGCAAGGTAAAGTAAGAGTACTAAGTTTAATACCTCGATATGGTCCCGTTAATTTAGAGTAACGACTATATTGGGTACATTCTCCTTTACAATAAGGTTTAAACATATTATAAACATGATAAAAATATTCCTCTCTAACATGAGATTGAGAAAAAAGGAATCTGGCATTAGAAGTACCATTAATATTCTTAGGGCTATATTTTATCAAGCAACCGTCGCCTAGAATATGTCCAATCAGGGCTTGCCCTTCCTTTTGTTCAGGTGATAGTTTAAATTGTTCACGTTCTGCTTTCGTTAATCTTTTATTTATTGCAAGGGGTATGCTACTTAAAATACTTAAAATAAACTCACCCGCACCTCCTTCGATAACACTTGCAAAAACAAACAGAAGTAAACTAGGTGGTAGCAGTCAGAAGCTTATATTATTAAGTCTAGGGAATCGTAACCCATTTAGCTTATAGCTAAACCTTATACTAAACATCAAGAAAAGCTGACATCTAGTTATTAAAGAAGTAGTTTCCTACCCGGCTGGACTATGTTTTCAGCCATCTATAGATGGGGCTTCGCGTATAGTCTCTGAAGATCCTACTTTCATATATATTATTTTAAGCTAAAAGCCTAAAAATATGATTTGGTTTCTGGCATATTCTTCCCATGTATATATAAGTATTACTACTAATTCAGTCGAAATTACAACTTTTGATTTTTATTTTTATAATACCTCACTATGCCTTTTTACTATTCCATAAAGGCAATTTTATAGTCTAACAACTTGAGGCGGCTGGACGCGCTGACGCGCGCCGGCATATAATATAATTAAAACGTATAAATATATTATATATTTATTCGATAAAAACCCAATTAGGTGTCTATATATCTGTTACCTGGAGAAATAACCTCCGTTTTCGAGAAATTCTATGCAAATAGCGTAGTAATAATTGAAAAATTTACACTTTTCAACGGCATTCCCATACTTGGTGTAATGATATATTCTATTTTATAGCCCCTGGAAGCTAAAATTAAACAGATGTAAATTACTAATTTAATTTTATGTTATTTAAATGATCTCAGTTAAAGTAAACATAGTTTGAGATTTTGTTTTTTTTTGATTTTCTAGGTCTGTATACGCCTAAAGCCCATTAGATGGAGGTCCACACTCCCCCCCCTCACTCTTCCCCTCCCCTGACTGTAACGTCAGTGTGCAGGGCAAGGGGAAAATAAAAAAAAACCAAAAGCATATAATACTTCTCTCTGAGCCTTACAAGAATATCTTATTGAAAATATATCTTCCTTTATAAGGACTCTTTTGATTTTTACTAAAATACGTAGAAATACGACATTGTTTGATGTCTAAGGCTCTTGCTGCTTCACTGATTGATTCTAAGTAGTTGTTAGATTAGTTTTATTATCAAAAACTTCTATCTTTTTGCTAGGTTTACCTGCTCCTTCGACCCTCTTCTGACCTTTTTTAAATCTAGTAGGATTATGAGCTTCACTCATTCTGATTTTGGCTTCTTCAGAATGTTTACGACCTCTAAGCTTCGCTAGAGTTTCTTCAGTGTGTTTATGACCTTTGGGAAAACGACCACAATGATCGATTTTCTTATGGGCTTCACTCATTTTGATTTTGGTTTCCTCAGTAGGTTTTTTTCCTAATGAGGACCCAGCAAATTTTAATAAATTATACTCAGGTTTGGATGAATCTATGTAGAATTGCTCTCTTTCGACTACCATTGCAGGTGCACAATACTCTAGGATTTCAATAGAAAAGTTTGAGTCCCCATACTTTAGTATAGCACTAAAAATTCCACTTTTCCCTTTAGCGTTACGCATATGTTTTTTTGAATAATAGTAACGTAATCTAGTTGATAGACAGATGGCACTTCCGGTGGCTAACCTATATCTTATTGAAAATATATCTTCCTTTACAGGGCTTCGGATCATTACGAGTAAAATACATAGAAAGGGTCGATTGGCTGATACCTAAGGCTCTTGCAGCTTCACTAATAGATTCGTAAGTATTTTTAGTTCCTGTTTCCAGATCAAGAACTTGTATTTTGTGTCTGGGCCGGAGGCCCAGTATTACCTACTGCTGCTTTAGATATTCTAGCTTTAGTTTCTTCAGAATGTTTCATATCTCTCAATTTAGCTTTAGTTTCTTCAGAATGTTTTCTATCTCTCAATTTATTAAGAGTTTCCTCAGAATGTTTAAGACCAAAACGAGGGCTATTTTCACCTAGCACACCATACATCGGATTTTTTCCCCCTTTACGATTTTCACTCATCTTTTGTCTTGTCTCTTCCGAATGTTTGCTTCCAAATCTTGAGCCCGCTATTTGATTAAGATTATACTCAGGACATAATAAATCTATATAATATTGTTCTCTTTCAATTACATCTGCTAATTCACAATATTCAAGTATCTCCAGTTTAAAAAGAGAGTAACCGTTTTTTAACAGAGCATTATATATAATCATCTTACGACCAGATCTGGCTAAATATTTAACATTAAAGTAATCTCGGAATCTTCTAGACAAATCAATGCTAGATCCAATATAAGATTTACCATTAATTTTGTTAGTTCAACGATATATACCGGCTTTACCCTTATTATCTTGCAGAATCTGCTTTTTCTGTAACTCAGCATTTGGATATTTTATAACTGGAACAATAGGTAAAGTATGAAAACCTTTCCTCCAAGAAGCTAATTTTTTTTTGTAGACAATGTTGCAATTTGGACAATAAAGAAAAGGAAATTGTATTTGTGATCATTATTAAGTTATTCATTTTTAATTTTATTTTCATATTTTGACCTTACATATATATATTTAATATGGTAACTTATAATTTATATATAATAACAAGGTTTAATAATAAGTAATTTACAAGCACATCCCTATATTTGTTTCTCCTTCTTAGTTAACCTTTATATTTGTATATAATTATTCAACTTTTTCAATTTGGCATATAAACTTAACTGAAAACTTCTAATATCCTATATAACTACTATGACCTATCAGTATACCTTGATGCTGCAAAAAAAATAGACGATAAGAAAAAGTATCGGGCAGGGGAACGGTCGCGCGCTGCGCGCCGTGCCGTATCTAAGTATATTTGTCCAGAATCTATACAATCATTAAGGGGTTTTATGATGAATCTTTATTGAATTATACATATGGGTTTTAGAGTCAAAAACATACTTATTTAAATATCTAAGAACTCTTCGTTCTTTAGTTTGGTTGGGTAAGTAATGACAATTCTCCAAAATATCTAAAGAAAAATTAGTTTTGTGCGGGGGTCGAGAATGACTCGACCCTCCTCAAAACGTAGGCGCGCACGCGCGTCCGCGAATAGCCGTATTTTAATAAGGCGCGATTTATAAGCATAGATTTCTTCCGTTCTAAATGTGCAATTCTATAATAACTACGAAATCTTACACGTAAATCTCTTGCAGATCCAACGTATTGTTTTTTATTTATTAAATTAGTTCAAAGATATATACCTGATTTCTTGTCGTTTTCTGAAAGTATTTGTAATTTTTGGGTGTCGGCATTTGTATAACTAGCCACAGGAACGATAGGATTGTTTTTCATTTTTTTAATTTATAATTAATTGACCTAAAAATAGAGTTTTGTGCGGGGGTCGAGAATAACTCGACCCTCCTCAAAACGTAGGCGCGCGTGCGCGCCTTCGGATCGCTCAAAATCTGAACTCAAAATATGAGTAGCGATCGTACTCCTAGGAACGTTTTACAACTCTAAATATACTTGTCTTGGGAAATCCTCCCCTGGGATTTGTCTGCGCATACGCGCAACCTTCGCCCGGGTAATGACCAAAAGGCGAAAGTCCTACTTCCATTCAACAGCAATATTACAGGCTGTTGAATTGTTATGGGCAAGAGCCTCGCTTTCATTCTAGGCAATTACTGCTTGAATGAATGAGGCTAAAAAAACTACAAGTTAAAATAATTTTAACTAATTAAAGTACAATATAAAGTCAAAAAAAAAGAGTTTGCTTACTCGACAAGTATTTGGTAATATTATCGCGGATTGTGGATAAAAGGTCATGGGATTATTACGGTCGTTTCAGGGAATTCAAATGATCTCAATTAAAATAAGTTCTTTTTAAATTCATGTTGTTCTTCAAGTTACTTACTTTATCAGCAATCTCGTCTGAAAAGGAAGTATAATGTTCATTAGCTAAAATTAATCTTGCAGCTTCTGCTCAATTTTTATAGTCTAAATACTTAGAAGAATATAAAGGAAAACACTCAAAATAATCTAAAATAATTTGAAGAGATTTTCGACTACTAGCAGCTAAAGTATAATACTCATTACCTGTAGATGCTTGTTTTCTAACTAAAAGTTTACAATTGAAAAAATTAGCTATTTCAGTTAAAACATCAGAATAACTTTGTTTACTTATAGGCTCAACCATTCTTTGTTCAATTCTTAATCTACAGGATATTTTTATTTTTTTAGCATTGCTTTCTAATTTAGTGTGACCTATATAAAACCCACCATCAGCATCCACAAATCCAGCTAACCAGCTATCATTAGAAATTAATCCTTTCTTTAAAGGTAATTTCTCTATATTTGAACTGTGGTTAGCATTTATTCAATCTATTAAAGTATGAAGTTGATATATTTTCATAGCGATCAGATTTATCATGCAAATAAATAAAGATATATATTTTTAAGATCAACAGGCTGAAAGCTGACCTATTGTCTTCCCCTGTTCATACCAGATTTTATTTTACGAATCTGATCTAATCCTTCTTCCGTTAAATGAACTTTGTTCTTCATTAATTCTATAACTGAAACAAAATCAAAATAATCTAGAAGTTTTACTCCTTGTATAGGGTATTTTTGGAAAAACGGAAGAAGTTTATCTGTCATATCGTTAAATTTACTAATTTTATAATCTACTACCGTACCATCTACATAAACATTTCCGCAGCCTAAGTAGTCGACTAAACTTCTCATCAGTTGCTCATCTCTAGAATGTTGAGTAAGTTTAAATACTAATAGTACTTGAAATCCTAGACGATGACTAGATGAATTAATGATCCTTACCAAGAAACATCCTTCCCCTGATGTGAAACCAGCTAATCAGTTAGGATCTTTAATTTTACAATCTAAAACACTAGGTCTAGGAACTGGAATAATATTTGGAAAGGCAGCTTCTATAGCTGAAGGAAGACCTCAATTCATAGAGGCCCTAATAGCTACAATTTTGCGTAACCCTTCCATAGTTAGATTGGGGTAGCCCACTTATTTTTAATTAACTTAACAGCCATCTTAAATAGAAGGTAGTCAGCTCCTTTTTTAGTAATTAATGGATATTTATCCAAGTGATCTATTATTACAGCTAGATCTTTAATAGATTGTACAGAATAAACACAAGAGCCATTTGTCCTTGAGGTGATATTACCTACTCCTAAATAAGATTTTATACAATTCAAAATAGGTAAATCTTTTTGATCTAAACCTAATTCAAAAGTAGCTCGTGCACCCCAACCTGCTTTGTATTTACTACTTTTAAAAATGTTAACTGAAAAACAACCCTCACCATCCGAAAAGCCAGTAATAAACCAAGGATTTGGTGTAATTAAACAAGAAGTTTGTAACGAACGAGTTATCTGAAGAGATGTTGCTAAAACTAAGCTACGAAAATCCTGTTGTTTTTAGGAAACACCGCTCTAATTGCAAGTATTTTTACAAATCCTTCCAGACTTACTAAAATTTCATTAAACATGTTGACTACTACAATTTTTATATAAGCGCCTATATAAAAGATAACGTGAAACTATGGTGTTTTAAATTTTGGGATAAATGAGGTAAATTATGATCTACCTGTATTCATCCCTTTTTTTATTTTTAGAATCTGTTCTAGGCCTTCTGGAGTTAAATGACCTTTAGATTTTAATTTATATGCAACCTTACAGAAATCATTAAAATCAAGGGATTTTACGCCAAATTCCCCAACCCCCACCCCACACATGTGTGGGGTGGGGGGTGGGGGGATCGGATATTTTTCGAAGAACGGAATGATCTTTTCAGTTATATCTAAAGATTTTGTCACGATAAAATTAACTACTGAACATCGTGGATCTAGTTCTAATCTTCCCCCCCACTCCCACTCCCGCTCCGGGGGAGCCCGGGGGAGCCCGGGGGAGCCCGGGGGGAGCCCGGGGGAGCCCGGGGGAGCCGGAGTCGGAGCCGGAGTCAACTCCGACTCCGGGGGAGTGACGGCAGCCAAACCACTCAATTAAACTTTTCATTAATTCAGAATCACGAGTATGCTGAGTAATTTGAAAAATGAATTTGATTGCAGAACCCGTTTTAGTTTTAGATTTAAAGATATGAACAAAAAAACATCCCTCACCCTCCACGAACCCAGCTACCCATTGTGGATCTTTTATTTCTTGGTCATTAACTAAAGGTCTTGGTACTGGAATAGTATGCGGAAAGGCCGCCTTTAACTCAGTAGATAAACCTAAATTCATTGAAGCCTTCATCGCAACTATTTTATTTAAACCCTCTTTAGTTAAATGTTCTTTACGACTCATGAGATCTACAACTTGGCTTGTATAACTCAAAATCTGCTCGTTTCTGAGTTAAGAGAGGATATTTATTAAAATGCTCTGTAATTATTGAGAGATCTCTGAAAGAATTAACCAAGTAGACACAAGAATTTCCATGTTCATATATTTCACCAACACCTCAAAAAGATTTGATTTTATTTAATAAAACGGTGTCTTTTTTATGAAGTTTTATTTGAAAAGTAGGTTGTACTTTTAAGGTTTTATTTTTTGTAGTTGTGATTGTAAAATTAGATTCTGCGTCTGAAAAACCAGTAATAAACCAAGGATCTAACGGAGTTAAATAAGTCTAAAGCAATGATAGACTTGGTTTTGTAACTACTGTAGTTTGGTGAGCCTTAAGAATTTGCTTGTTAAGATATGTTGACATAGTAGTTAATATACGTATACTTGGAGTTGAAATAAGTAAAACGCGAGTAAAAAGTTGTCTGAAGAGATGTTTTCTTTCCACCCCCCCCCCCCCCCCCCCCCCCCCAACCCCCCCTGGGGGGCTTGGGGGGGGGGGTGCCAAAAATTTAAACATACTTATCAGAATCGATTGGCGACCCGGCCCGCTATCCTCCCGCTGCGGGGGTCGCTTCGGGGCCAAGCCACGCATAAAAAAGCGTTTACTGATATTATTCCTCCACGAAAGCCTGCACAAGGGGTTACTAACCCTATTTTACCCGGCTTTCGTGTTGTTCACTTTCGTATCAACGGTTCACTCATATAGAGCCAGCTCGACCTCTTCCCCACTTCATGGATAAAGCCATGAGGCGTAGGCCGGGAGATAGTCTAGCAACGAAAGTAAATCACTGTTTCTTATGTCCTGGCCTAGATTGAAAACCAATTTTGGTATTCTAGCACGTATTTACTCCAATCCATCTTTGGGAGTTTTTAAGTAACCCCATGGTCTTGGGGTATAAATATGCTACGCCCTGTTTCAGGGTCCTCTAGGTTGGAGCCGTATTTAAGGAAGCCTGACGGCTGTTCCCAATTTGTTTTTTTTATAATAGTAGGCCGAAGTTAGGGCGAGGACTAGTCAAAAAAAGGAGACCATCTCCTCAGCGATAACTTTATACTTCCCTGTCTCAGGGGTTGAATGCGCTGAGCGCGGAAAAATGCTTTACAGCTTAATATATCTATGTATTATTTATATGCAAGCCCACCCTCGAGCTTTGCTCGAAAAAGCGTACTTCGACTTGCAAAAAAGGGGCTAAATCTATATTTATTTGTCATGAAGGGATTCTGATTTGATAGTTTCTTTCGAAACCCATTAGAGTACACCTTAAATGTATTGATTTAATGCATCAACTACCGTCTACTCGTTGCTCTTTTACAGTACGCATTTCATGCTACTGATTTAGATCCGCGATAACCCATTATATTTTCATATATCTTCTGACTTATTACCATACATGAGTAATTAGTTCATCCACTTGCAGCATTTCAGCTACAGTTTGGTACCAGAAGCTTTAGGGCGTCCCCGGAGTTTGATAGTTTCTCCCTCACGAGTGATTTCCCACACCACTCAGCAGGAGTTCTTAGCTCACCGTTGATTAATTTAATTATTTTCTTTAATCCTTTTACAGGTGACACTATTAAAACACAAGCATTATCCTTTAATTTATATCTTATATGCCCAGATTCTAATACCTCGAGCAATTTTTTAGCTAAAGGCTCGTTTTTTAAATCAAAAGTTATACAAAATCTAGGGTTATGTTTTTTTGTCATGTTAGATTTAGGCATTCAAATATGCCCATCCCCTTCAAACAATCCTGCTAAATAAGAATTTAAATTAACATTTTCTAAATTTTCATTGTAAGATGCAACCTTTTCTGTTGTATTGCTTTTACCAGGTACACCTATAATAGAACGGCGCGCGCGCAGCGCGCGACGTTCGTCCCCCTTCTGAAAGAAGGGGGCCGAACTATAATAAAGACTACCAAGATTTTTTACTTTGCCGAGTTTATCGAGATGAGCCCAATTAAAATTTTGTCTATTATTGTTCATACCGTTTTTTAGTTCATCAATTAAGTCACTATTCTCTTCTTTATAATGTGTTTGACTAAGAATTAAATTTGCAACTATTTCCCAATCCTTGTAGTCAAGGTATTTTGAACTAAACATTGGGTATGTATTTAGGTAATTTTTTACAACATTTATACTTTCTCTGCTTTTTGCAGTTATATTAAAATAACTATTGGTCTCTCTTTTTACTACAAGCAGATTAACACCAAAAAATGTGGCAATCTCTTGAAGTATAGGTTTATAGCTATCTTTAGTAATGGGGTCAAACATTCTTTGTTCAATTCTTAATCTACAAGCAACTCTTCTTTTTTTTGTGATTTTCCCCTGTTCATCAGTTTCTTTTTTAGTATTAATTATACCAAATGACCCCTCAGCATCAATAAATCCAGCTAACCAACCATCTTTACTTAAATCTCGAGATTGAATTGGATATTTATTGATACTTAAACCTTTTTTTTGGTTTATTTTATCTATTAATTCATTAAATTTGTTAAGTTTAGGAGTTCTCAAATTAGAATTCATTAAATGAACAATTCGTATTAATCCTTCCATAGTGTGGAATGTTAAAACACATGCGTTTTCTTTTTCTTTAATTCTAATTCAACCAAACCCGATTGTATCTTTCAATCGCTCGGCGAGTGGTAATTCTTTTAAATGAAAAGTAATAGATAAAGATAGATTTTGCACCTTTGAACCAGGCTTGCTTATAGAGATGTGACCATCTCCTTCGAACAACCCCGCCAAATAAGATCCTAAGTCTTTTATATAAAGGTTTTCATTACTGATACTTCTAACACCAATAATGTATACCTTACGCAAAACTGAAGAAAAACCACCGGATGATTTAACACCACCGGGGTTCAAGGAAATTAACGATGAAGTCGACTCTTTATTACTAATTATACTATAATGCCGCTTTTGCTCCTTAGGTTTAATATCTTTCAATTTATAGGTCTTCTCACCTAATCTTAATTTATAAAGCATGCTTTCACACATAAAAGCTTTTACTATAGAAGAAAGTAAACTCATAGATTTTGCAGAAATATAAATTCTTGGTTTACCTCCTTGCATATGTAAAGTACAAACTAATCTATATTTTAGAATTAATACATTCATTAATTTTACTACCTCTTGTACAGAATAAGAATCAGTACAAAGTCTTAAACCATTTGACGCAGGTTGTCCGTCTCCTTGTATTCCATAAGCTAAAGCAACAGGAGTTAACAATTCATAAATATTTTCTGGTATTATTTTAACTTTATTAATATAAAATATAGAATACAATTCTGAAAAACAGGATAATCCACGACTGGTTAGACAAACTGAATGATGTTGTTTATCATCGCTTTTACTTCTAGATCTAAATCTATGATAAGGATGAACAGAACAGTAATGAGATAAAATTGAAAAAACATACAACAAATAACCTATATGACCATAAGATTGTTCAAACGAAAGACGTGCGCTTTTAGTATGAGATGCTGCATAAAATAAAGAACCATCGGATAAAAGTAAACCTACTATTACACTATACTGATACTTAGGCAATCTAATAATAGATGTAGATAAATTTGAAAGTCTACCACAACCTACTAGAGATGGTAAATTTTCTCCTCAACACACCAAGTCAGTAATAGTAGAAATAGGTTTTTTAGAATTTTTAGAAGAAAAAGGCCGCCCTGCTAAATAAGAACCAAGGCAAGTTACATCTCGTAACGCCCCATTTCCAGTAGAAAGTGATTTATTAGTATTAATATTACCTAAATTGTTAAATTTTAACAGCTCTCTAGTAAAGCGAGACAGAATATTTGTTTTTTTTGCCCAAACTTAGTTATCTAAAGTGGGGTTACCCCACAGGTGTTTTCTCCGTGTTCTGCCCCACTCCCCTCACATGCATATTTATATATCGTTGCTTGGAGGGCCCTGCACACCAATCAGCCCGGAATAAAGGCCAATTCTAAGTTCCGACTGTACATTCGCGAGCATTTCAGCTCTACGTAGGTGAACCAGTCTGTAGCGATGTACTTAGCCACCGACGGTCTTCAACTAGGGGGTCGTTAACCGTTTTCACCATGTCCGGTCGTTATATATATTCTTGTATGATATAAAAAATCTACCTCGTGTTTCGCTTGGTCGTTGTCACGAAGGGTCTATAACAACTAGGTGGGATTCTCACCCACGACACTCATTAGCAGAAAAGAATGTCAGAAGACTAATCTGACATTGTTATAAGTATAACTTTAATCTTTTATTTTTTTTCGACCTAACCCAATTTAAAAGTATATCTATTTTTATAAGGTTTTATTTGATTCCGGGAGAAGTATCTAGATATAACTTATCATTTATACCTAGAGCTCTAGCCGCTAGTCCCATGGAATCGTAAGTTGTGGAGATATTTGTATGTAAGTCGGTTACAGTTATTTTCATACGATTAGGCTGACCTATTATATTTTGAACTTTTCATTCTTCGGATTGTTTTCAGCCTAAGGATGAACCAGCTATTTTCAAAGTATTATACTCGGGTTTATATAAATCTAGATAATGTTGTTCTCTTGATACTAAATCTTCTTTATTACAATATTCAAGAATATATAAACTAAAAGCTGAATAACCATATTTCAGTAAAGCTCTATGTATCGTGATTGTATTATATTTAAAACGAAACCGAGAGACCCTTAGAAAACAAAACTTATTTTTAAGTAGACCCTCCGACCGGAGACTGACAAAAGGCGAGAGGAGAGCTTGCGCCCCCCCTCTTTAGTCCCACCCCGGCTACAACCCTTCCCCACGGGTCACTTTTTTAAAAATATATCTACCCCTATATGGTTTTTTTTGGTTATTAGCAAAATACGTAGAAATTATTGGTTGTGGAATGTCTAAGGCTCTTGCAGCTGCATGCGTAGAATCATAAATAGTTGTTTCATTCGTATGCGTGTCAAAAACTTCCATCATTATAGGAGGGCTTCCTGCTTCTTTAGATCTGGTTTGGCCCGAAAAAACAGACGGATTCTTTTCCTTTGTACGATCAAACGCTTTTTGAGAAACCGACATTTTTTCAATAGTTTCAGGTGAATGCTTACGACCTAACATATTAGGGACAGTAGGGTTTTGAATAATATTATATTTTGGTTTATACAAATCTATATAATATTTTTCCCTTATTAATAGATCAGATTTATCACAGTATTCTAAAATATGTAAACTAAAAACTGAATGACCATATTTCAGAAAGGCTCTATGTAAAATAATATTAGGGTATGTGGTTAAGTATGCAACACTAAAATAAGCAGAAAATCTACGTTGAAGATCGCTAGAGCTCCCAACATATCGTTTACCATTAATTGTGTTTATTCACATATATATCCCACTCTTCCCCTTATTATTTAAATAGATTTCCTTTTTCTGTGAATCTGCATTGTGAAACACAATTGGAAAGGAAGCACAAAGAATTAAAATTCCTAAATCAGAATTTATAATGTCCGGGCCCCCAACTAGTAGCGGCAATAAGAAATTCATTTTTTAATTGAATTTATTCTTCTTTTACCTAACGTATGTAACAAAGATTCACTTCACTAATATGTACATCGTTAATAAATATTCCTAGTAGCAGTTAGTTGCGTTATGACCCCCCCGCCCTTTTTGGGAAAGGGGCTAACAAACACAACCCTATCTATACCACCCTATTCTTGTTCATCCCTGATTTTAAAGCCTTTAATCGAGCTAAACCTTCAGGCGTAAGATGAGCTTTATTTTGTAGAATCTCTGCACCTTGGCATCAAGAATTAAAATCTAAAGCTTTCACCCCTAATATCGGGTATTTTATGAAAAAAGGCAATATGATATTATTAATATCCTTAGTATTTACACATATGAATTCAACAATATTATCAAATCTAGCACAACTACCACAACCGAAAAATGCTATAAAACTTCTCAATAAGAATTCGTCTCTACAATCCTGAGATACCTTAAATCTTAAATAACAATGGTATCCACTTTTACTTGCAGGCGATTTAGAAATTCCTATTAAGAAATTACCTTCCCCGGATACAAACCCAGCTACTCATGAGGGATGTAGAGTTTTTTGATCCGCTTCGACTACAATAGGTCTGATAACTGGGATTGTTTGAGGGAAAGCAAGAAGTAAACGTTCGGTTAACCCTCTATTCAGAGAAGCCCTTATGTTTACTATTTCCTGTAAACCATCTAAGGTGGTATGACGTCCAGATAGTTTTATATCAACTACACTTTTAAACAGTTCGAAATCAGCACGCTTCTGTGTGATTAAAGGATAGCGAGTTAAGTGATCTATTATAACAGCTAAGTCTTTAAGAGAAGCAATTCTGAAAACCGCTACATCTTTTGCTTTGTTTACGCTAATAGTTCCTATATCTCCTAAATAGGCTTTTATTGCTTCTAAAAGTGGTAAATCTCTTAGATGTAAACCTAATTTAAACTCAGATAGAACTTCTCAACCACACTTAAAATCGTTTTTTGGACGTAAAGGTACAATAAATGTACCTTCCGCATCTATAAACCCTGTCAAGAACCAAGGATCAAGTTTAACTTTATTATTGGAACTGTTATATGCAGTAGAATATAACCTTTTATTCAATCTGGGATGGTTCGAATATCTACCACTAACGATTACATGATTAGCAAAGCTACCCTCCTTATTACGGCTGCTTTGCAGCCAAGTACGGTTAGAAAAATTTGAAAATTCTAACAATGGTAATAAGAAATTCAATTTATTATAACCTTTCGGTTATATTTGGACTATATATTCACCCGTTCCATAATTCGGGGCATAACGTATAGTCTCTGAGGATCCTACTGAGATAAATTCATATCCATTCGTTTCCTGCGGATTGTCCATACTGATCCTCTTTATTATTTTGATGTGAGTGGGCAACAGCCCTCTGAAAAAAAAAAGTGAATGCGAAATATTCTTTTTACTGTTTAAGGTTTATGTACGCTTCCTGTTAATGTACTACCCAGCCTTGGCTTTTATTCGCCTTCTCTCTTACATTATATTTATGTTATCATGGCGAGGCAATTTGAGTTAGAAGAGTCTGCCATGTAGATCGTCTTTGTTTTTATTCCGTCCAGATCCTCCGAGTTTCTTCTAGTTCTAAGCTTTAATATTCTTTAATAGTAGGCAAACTGAAACAATCCGAAGCAAAACTATTATTCTCTAAACCTAGTATTTTCTAGGGGTTAACATTAGTGCTCCGAGAAAAGTGCATATAGCACACCTTGATATTACACGGTGTTGTACTCAGATTCTAGACTCCACAAGAGTGAGAAAATTTCTCTCCAATTCATAAGTAGCCTCAGATACATCTTTTGTAGGACATATTGGGGTAAATTATGTTTGGGGAAGTCTTCTAGTTCTACCAATCTCCCCCCTTGCCCCCCGGACCGGGGACGGGCGAGGGGTCCGGGGGGGGGGGAGTTAAACTACTAAAGAGGGGAAATATATTTTTATTTAGTCTAACGGACGTCCAAAAACATAAATAAGGAAAGAAAAAAGGAAAATCCAAAGCCAAAAAAAGGCGCCATAACTTATAAAGTTTTCACAAATCCTATAAAAAGACTTTAGGATTTTCCCGCAAATAGTTATGTAATAAGAGTAACATTACTATTACCCATGGCAATTTCTATTTACAAAATACAATGTTAAAAGATACATATTATAAAGTTAAAGAATCGGCCCCCCCTGCCGGGGGGGGGAGTT